>Ga0207975_100056_pt1 | contig 113744 bp, 98 predicted proteins | sample LakWasMe91_HOW11_2_FD_183913 | JGI IMG/M metagenome (GOLD analysis project Ga0207975, IMG submission 183913) | Freshwater sediment methanotrophic microbial communities from Lake Washington under simulated oxygen tension - Sediment Metagenome... | ecosystem: Environmental > Aquatic > Freshwater >...
CCCGCATCAGCTTTCACACCGCGCAGCACGCGATCGTCGGTGCACTCAACACCATGCACCTGGCGCGCGCGGGCGCCTTGCCCCAGCATTTGCAGCGCCTTCTGGATCAGGCTCACTACTTCGTGCTCCCGCCTCGACGACCTGATCGAAGCTTCCCGCGCGAGGTCAAGCGATCGACACGCAGCAAGTACCCACCAAAAAAATGCCAGTCAGGGCTTAACTGACTGGCATTGGCCTTCGGGCGGTTTTTTGTTGCCAGCCACAATGCCCCCACTGAAATTGGCGTCAAACGCCGGTGGCCTGAATTCCCGACTGGATTGCAGTAGCATTCAAGTTAGATCCTGAATTGGAGTACCCCATGAGCGCAGTTGCCGAAAACGTCCAGACCGAAATGCCCACCCCCATCCTGTTCACCGACAGCGCAGCGGCCAAGGTGGCGGATCTGATTGCCGAAGAGGGCAATCCCGACCTGAAGCTGCGCGTGTTCGTCCAGGGCGGCGGATGCTCGGGCTTTCAGTACGGATTTACCTTTGACGAAATCACCAACGAAGACGACACCACCATGACCAAGAATGGTGTCTCGCTGCTGATCGATGCCATGAGCTACCAGTATCTGGTGGGTGCCGAGATCGACTACAAGGAAGACCTGCAGGGCGCCCAGTTCGTGATCAAGAATCCGAACGCCGCCAGCACCTGCGGCTGCGGTTCGAGCTTCTCGGCCTGACGGGTCGAGCGGACTTCTCTTTCTCTCAGGCCGGGTAGACGGCCCCCAGCACACGGGCGCCTCGGGCGCCCGTGACACTTTGGAGGTTGCCGGTTTGCCCCTGCACCGTCTGGCGGGCCAGCCAGGCAAAGGCAGCAGCCTCTACTTGCAGTGCGGGCAGGCCCAGGGTGTCGGTAGGCGCCACCGAGATGCCAGGCGTCAAGGCCTGCAGGCGCCGCATCAGTTCGGTGTTCAAGGCGCCGCCACCGCACACTGCCAGTGTTTTGCTATTTTTTCCATGGCTGATGGCGCTCATTGCACAAGCGCTGGCGGTCAATTCAGTCAAGGTGGCCTGCACGTCAACGGGCCGGATGCCGGAATGCGCCGCCAGCGCATCCGACAGCCAGGTCGGGTTGAACAGGTCGCGCCCCGTGCTTTTGGGTGGGGGTTGCCGCAAAAAAGGCTCCTGCAGCAATGTGGCAAGAAGGTCGGGCAGCACCTGGCCCTGGGCGGCCCAGTCTCCATTTTTGTCAAAGGCCTGACCGGTGTGCAACTGGCACCAGTGGTCCATGAGCGCGTTGCCGGGCCCGCAGTCGAAGCCCGCCACGCTGCCGTCGGCGCCCAGCACGCTGAGGTTGGAGATGCCGCCGATATTGAGCACCAGCACCGTCTCGCCTGTCCGGCCAAACACGCCCCGGTGAAAGGCTGGGACCAGCGGGGCGCCTTGTCCGCCTGCAGCCACATCCCGGCTGCGAAAATCCGCCACCACGGGGATGCCGGTGCACTCGGCCAGCAGGGAGGGGTTGCTCAGTTGCAGGGTATAGCCCGTGCCGTCGAATTCCTGGGGGCGGTGGCGCACGGTCTGCCCGTGCGCGCCGATGGCCCGTACGGCGCTGGCGGGGACGCCGCTGTGTTTCAGCAGCCTTTGCACTACGGAGGCGTAGACCCGTGCCAGCGCATTGCCCGCCAGGGCCGCACGGTGCAGTTCGTTGGGGCCAGGGGTGTTGAGTGCGAGTAGTTCTGCTCTTAAATCAGGAGCTAAAGGAGCTGATTCATGGCCAATGACGACCATTTTCTCTTGTGAAAAATCGGCCAGAACCCCGTCCACGCCGTCGAGCGAGGTGCCCGACATGAGGCCGATGTACAAGCTGGGCATCGCCTGCAACATCAGAACCTGTTCAATGTCTTTTTGGAGCCACACAAGTGTCTTGCCGGGATGGGATGCAAGGCGCTGTGCGCAGCCAATAGCTCAGCTATTGGCAAGCGCCGCAACGCCGCAGACCGCCCGGCAAGGCACTTGCCCGAAGGGTTGGAGTGAAATCGGGCGATTGGACGCCCCGGCTGCTTGCATGGGCATGAGCCCATGCGGCGCATCCGAAGCATCCACTCATCCCGATTGCACTCCAATGTGATCTCCCAAAAGACATTGAACAGGTTCTCAGAGCGGCGTGCCGGTTGCGGCTTACTCGGCGCTGGCCTGCTGCACCAGTGCAGCAGCCGACAGTTGCACGCGCATGTTCGCGGCCAGCCGGTCGAAGGCGGGACGCGCAGCGGCCGACACCGGGGCGGCGGATTCACTTTGCTGGGCGATGGCTTGTGGATCTTGCTGCTGTCCGTTCACGCGGAATTCGAAATGCAGGTGCGGGCCGGTAGCCCAGCCCGTCGCGCCCACGGCGCCGATGGTCTGGCCCTGTTCGACGGTTTGGCCCTTTTTCACGTCCATCCGGCTCAGGTGGGCGTACACGGTTTCGTGCTGGTTGCGGTGCCTCACGAAGACCACGTTGCCGAAACCGTTCTGCACGCCGGCGAACTCGACGACGCCGTCACCCACCGTGCGCACGGCCGTGCCCGTGGGCGCGGCATAGTCGGTGCCCAGATGGGCGCGCCACTTCTGCAGGATGGGGTGAAAACGCATCTTGAAGGTGCTGCTCACGCGGGAAAACTCCACCGGGGAGGTGAGGTAGGCGCGGCGCATGCTGGCGCCGTCCAGGGTGTAGTAGGCGCCTTTGGCGGTGCCATGGTCCTGGAACCACACCGCCTCATGGGTTTTGCCGTTGTTGTGGAACTCCGCGCTGAGCACGCGACCGCTGCGCAGCGGTTCGCCGTCGGCTTCCAGGGTTTCATAGACCACCGAGAAGCGATCACCCTTGCGCAGCGACCGGTGAAAGTCTATGTTGCCCGAGAACACCTCGGCCAGCTGCACGGCCACGGCATCGGGGATGCTGGATGCGTCGGTGGCGGCAAACAGCGAGCTCTGGATCACCCCGCCCGCGAGGCGGCTGCCCGTGGTGAGGGGGGCGGACTCGACGCGCGAGGTGAACCGCTCGCCGGAACGCTCGACCACCAGGCGGCGGAAGTTGCCGCTGTCGTCCGGGGCCCAGCGGGCGGTCAGGCGCACAAGGCGGTGATCATCGGTGGTTTCGGCCGAGACCGAACGCCCTGCTCGGCCCAGCAGATCCTGGCGAACCTGGGCGTCGCTGCGCAGGAAGGCCGAGGCTGCCGGATCGGCCACGCCCATGCGCTGCAGCAAGGACTCCGCGGTGTCGCTGCTGCGGGTCTGTTCCGAGCGGTACAGCGAGAAACCGGGCGCTTCCAGGGCATCCAGCACCGGGTTGGCCGCCAGCGACTCGACGGCGTAGCTGACCTGGCGCACGGGAAGATCCGATGGATCGGGTGCAAACGACGCCACGGCAAATGCGCCGCCGCCGCCGGTCAGCAGCAGGGTGGCCACGGCGGCCGTGATGCGTTTGGGGTGTTTCTGGACACTGTGAACCAGCCGGGCAAGCAATACGGTGCTGGCGGTGGTGAAGCCGTTGATCAAAGGTCTGTCCCCAAGGTTGAAGGTGCTGCCGGCATGATTCCCCGCTGCAAAACGGGGTGACACCGGGAGTGCAAGCGGTCAGGTTGCAGGAATTCGACAGGGTTGCCGAGGTGTCGAAACGGCGAGACCACTAGAATCCGCCCACTGCAATGTGGGCTGAAGTATAGCGGTGCATGCTGTTCGGACATCCCAGAAAACCCTTATGAATCAATCTCCTGTTACAAAAATCCCGGTATCCGATGGTGTAGGGCAGGCCCTTGAAACCTCTTTGCGTGGCGTGGAAGAACTGTTGCCGCAGGACGAGTGGGTCAAGAAGCTGGCACGCTCCGAAGCCACGGGCCAGCCGCTGCGCATCAAACTGGGGCTGGATCCCACGGCGCCGGACATCCACATCGGCCACACGGTGGTGCTCAACAAGATGCGTCAATTGCAGGACCTGGGCCACCAGGTGATCTTCCTGATCGGCGATTTCACCAGCCTGATCGGCGACCCTTCGGGCCGCAACAGCACGCGCCCGCCGCTCACGCCCGAGCAGATCCAGTTCAACGCCGAAACCTATTACCGCCAGGCCAGCATGGTGCTGGACCCGGCGCGCACCGAGATCCGCTACAACAGCGAGTGGAGCGAGCCCCTGGGCGCCACCGGCATGATCCAGCTGGCCTCCCGGTTCACCGTGGCGCGCATGATGGAGCGCAACGATTTCCACGACCGTTTCAAGGCCGGCAACCCGATTGCGGTGCACGAGTTTCTCTACCCGCTGATGCAGGGTTATGACTCGGTGGCGCTCAAGAGCGATCTGGAACTGGGTGGCACCGACCAGAAGTTCAACCTGCTCATGGGGCGCCATCTGCAGCAGGAATATGGCCAGGAGCCGCAGTGCATTCTGACCATGCCGCTGCTCGAAGGCCTGGACGGCATCGAGAAGATGTCCAAGTCCAAGAACAACTACATCGGCATCAGCGAAGACGCCAACACCATGTATGCCAAGGTGCTGAGCATTTCCGACACGCTGATGTGGCGCTGGTACACGCTGCTGTCGTTCCAGTCGCTTGCACAGATCGAGGCCCTCAAGGCCGAGGTGGCGAATGGCCGCAACCCCAAGGACGCCAAGGTGGCGCTGGCCAAGGAGATCACCGCGCGCTTTCACAGCGCGGCGGCGGCCGATGCGGCCGAGCAGGACTTCATCCACCGCAGCAAGGGCGGCGTGCCCGACGAGATTCCCGAGGTGGCGCTGTCGGGCGCCCCGCTGGGCATTGGCGCCCTGCTCAAGCAGGCCAACCTGGCGCCCTCGACCAGCGAGGCCAACCGCCTGATCGAAGGCGGCGGCGTGCGCATCGACGGCGGCGTGGTCAGCGACAAGGGGCTCAGGCTTGGCGCAGGCACTTACGTGGTGCAGGTGGGCAAGCGCAAGTTCGCGCGCGTGACCCTGGCCTGATCTGTGGGTGAAAGTGGCTTGAAGCGCTTGTCGATCGTGCATTGATGACTATCGATTTGAAAGCGCTGAGCCCGCCAGGACTCAGCGCTTTTTTGGTGCTCAGTCCAGGTGGTCGTTCAGGTCCGGGTCGGGCACCTCGCCAATCGCCTGGCGCGTGGCCAGGGCCTGCAACTGCAGCCAGGCGCAAAAGGCCTTGATCTCCGGCCGCTGGCTGCTGCGCGGGCCCAGCAGCAGCCAGTAGACCAGTGGTGAGTCGAGCCGGTGGCCGGGCAGCACCTCCACCAAGTCGCCCCGCGCCAGCGAATCCGCGATCAGTGGCATGCGCGCCAGCGCCAGCCCCTGGCCGGCCAGTGCGGCCTGGGCGATCTGCTGGGCGTAGTTGAAGTACAGCCAGCGCCGTGGCTCCAGCTGCCGCTGGGCGTGGACTTCGAACCAGCGGCGCCAGGTGATCCACTCGAAATACGGCAGGCGGTGGGCGTCGCCGGCTTCGATGAGCGCAAACTGCGCCACGTCCGCCGGCTCGCGCACCGGCGGCATGCTCTTGAGCAGCCAGGGGCTGGCGACCACGGCCAGTTGTTCGCCAAACAGCCGCTGCGCGCCGGGCGCCACGCCGGCCGGCACGCTGGAGCGCAGCGCCAGATCCACGTCCGCGGTCTCCAGGTCCACCAGGGTGTCGGTGGCGTCGATGCGGATGTCCACGCCGGGGTTGTCGCGCTGAAATTCTTCCATGCGCGGGATCAGCCACATCGACGCAAAGCTCGCCCAGGTGGTGATGGCCACGCTGCGCCGGCCCGCCGTCTGGCGCACCAGGCGCACGGCGGCGTCCATGCGCTCCAGCGCTGGTGCCACCGCGCGCTGCAGCTGGGCGCCTGCGCTGGTCAGCTCCACGGCCCGCGTGTGGCGCAGGAACAGCGCCACACCCACTTCGTCTTCGAGCGCCTGGATCTGGCGGCTCACGGCCGACTGGGTGAGCGCCAGCTCATCGGCGGCGGCGCGAAAGTTCAGGTGCCGTGCCACGGCCAGAAAGGCGCGCCAGTGCCCCGTGGCCACGGGGCGGGTGCGCAGCACGGCGGGGGCGTATTCAGCGGAGGCCATGGGCGGGTGATTCATGCGTGGATGGAATGAATAGCGTAGCGCGTTTTCATTGGACTGCGGGGCATGGGCGGCGCACCATTTCGTCTGCAAAACCCTTCTTCCCGGAACCAAGGAGCCTGTCATGTCCACCCCCCATGTTCTGCCATTGCAACCCTCCGTGCTGGCCGTCGGCCAGGCCCTGTCGCTGCGCCCGCGTTGCGCTGGGGTGCTGGAGGTGGCCCAGGGCCGCGTCTGGCTCACCCTGCGAGGGCCTTGGGGCGATCAGCCGGGCACCGAGGCCGACCATGTGCTCCAGGCGGGAGAGCGCCTGCGCATCGCGGCCGGTCAGCATGCCGTGGTGGAGGCCTGGGGGCCGTGCGCCGATACCGCTGCCGCTGCATTGCGCTGGAGCGGTGTGACGGCGGCCCCTGCTGTGGGCGCTGCTTCCAGCGACTGGGAAGGTGGCGTGGTGCAGCCGCTGCGGGATCTGCGGCATGCGCTGGGCCAGGGCGGGCGGGCCCTGGGCGCGGCCATGGCGGACGTGGCCGGTGCGGGCGGGCGGTGTGTCGCCGGTCTGGCCCGATTTGCCCTGCACCGGACCGTGCCCCGGCGCCAGCGCGGCCCTTGTGCTGCCCTGCCTTGATGCGATGCAAGGGATGCAGGCGTTTCAGGGGTCAGCGCTGATAGCCATTGTTTCAATCGCTTTTTGGCGCAGGGCATGCGGCACCCGATAATTCACGCCATGCCCACGCGGCGTGCTGTTGCCGCGCGCACAACCCCGTTTTTTTATGACCCCACTCGACATCCTCATCATGGCGGCCGGCAAGGGCACGCGCATGAAAAGCCGCATCCCCAAAGTGCTGCAGCGTCTGGCCGGACGCCCGCTGCTGCACCATGTGCTGGACCAGGCCGCGCACCTGGGCGCGCGCAGCGCCATCGTCATCACGGGCCATGGTGCTGCAGAAGTAGAAGCTGCTACCGCAGGTGCAGAAAGCGCTGCAGGCACTTTCGATCTGAAATTTGTGCGCCAGGAGCCCCAGCTGGGCACGGGCCACGCGGTGCAGCAGGCCGTGCCGCACCTGCGCGACGATGGCACGGCGGTGGTGCTGTCGGGCGATGTGCCGCTGACCCAGGCCGACACGCTGCGCGCGCTGGTGGCTGCCTCGGCCGGCGACCGGCTGGCGCTGCTCACCGTGGACCTGTCCGACCCCACGGGCTACGGCCGCATCGTGCGCGATGCGCAGGGTGCCGTGCAGGGCATCGTCGAACACAAGGACGCCACCGACGCCCAGCGTGCCATCACCGAGGTCTACAGCGGCATCATGGCCGTGCCTGCGCGGCTGTTGCGCGGCTGGCTGGCGCGGCTGACCAACGACAACGCCCAGGGCGAGTACTACCTCACCGACATCGTCGCCATGGCCGTGCAGGATGCCGTGCCCGTGGTGGCCCACCGCATCACCGACGCGCTGCAGGTGGCGGGGGTGAACAGCCCGCTGCAGCTGGCCGAGCTGGAGCGCGCCCACCAACTGCGCACCGCGCGCAGCCTGATGGAGCAGGGCGTGCGCCTGGCCGACCCGGCGCGCCTGGATCTGCGCGACGACGCGCGCACCGGCGTGCGGGGCGCGCTGGTGTGCGGCCAGGACGTGGAGATCGACGTGAACTGCGTCTTCACCGGCCGCGTGGAGCTGGGGGAGGGCGTGCACATCGGCGCGAACTGCTGCATTGCCAACTCGCGCATCGCGGCCGGTGCGGTGATCCACCCCTTCACGCACATCGACGGCGAAAAGCTGGGCGCCACCGTGGGTGCGGGCGCGCTGATCGGCCCCTTTGCCCGCCTGCGCCCTGGCGCGCAGCTGGGCCGCGAGGTGCACATCGGCAACTTCGTGGAAGTGAAGAACTCGACCCTGGCCGACGGCGCCAAGGCCAACCATCTGGCGTATCTGGGGGATGCCACGGTGGGCGAGCGCGTGAATTACGGTGCGGGCAGCATCACCGCCAACTACGACGGTGCGAACAAGCACCGCACGGTGATCGAGGCCGATGTGCACATCGGCAGCAACTGCGTGCTGGTGGCGCCCGTCACCATCGGTGCAGGCGGCACGGTGGGCGGTGGCAGCACCATCACCAAGGATGTGCCGCCCGGCGCGCTGGGCGTGGCGCGCGGCAAGCAGGTCAGCAAAGAGAACTGGCACCGCCCGGCCAAGCAGCCCAAGGCATGACAGTGGCCGGCAGCCTCCTGACGCAACGCAGAACAAGGCCCCCGCGTGCCGCGCTGCCAATGCGCGCAATGACTCCATTCCCAACCAGGGCGCGCACCATCGCGGTGACTTGATCTGCGTTGCCTAGACCACCGGCGCCAGAGCCGGCATGGCGCCGGCCGAGACCCGGTTGCGCCCCGCTGCCTTGGCCTGGTAGAGCTCGGAGTCGGCGGCATTGGTCCAGGCGCGCAGGCTGCCGTGGCGGTGGTCGGCCGGTGCCACGCCCAGGCTGCTGGTGAGCTGCAGCTGGGGCAGGTCGTGCAGCTGCAGGGCCTGTACTTGTTCGCGGATGCGCTGGGCCACCACCATGGCGTTGTCCAGGTGCATGCCGCGCAGCACGATGGCGAATTCATCGCCGCCGTAGCGGCCTGCGCAGTCGGTGGCGCGCACGTTGCCGAGGATGATGCGCGCCAGCGCACGCAGCACTTCGTCGCCCACGGTGTGGCCATGCTGGTCATTGATCTGCTTGAAGTGGTCGATGTCCAGCATCACCAGGCAGGCGGGTTCGTCGGTGGCGTGGTGGCGGCGCAGCGTGGCCTCGGCCTGCTCTTGCCAGTGGCCGCGGCCATACAGGCCAGTTAGGGCGTCGATGCGTCGCAATTCGTCGAGCAACTGGTTCTGCCGTGACACCTTGCGGATCAGGCGGTAGCTCACCACGCTGACCGACAGGGTGTGCAGGACGAGCACGGGCAGGCACGCAATGAGCACCGGCATGGATGTATGCGGTGACCAATGGAAGCCGGTGAAAGCCGTGCTGATCACCGCCGCGCCGGCCATGCCAGGGAGCGAGCGGACCCACAGGCCGCGGATGCCGGTGGTGATCTTGTCCACCATGGTCAGCGTGATGATCAATACGCTGGGCAGCAGGTTGAAGTGCATCAGTGGTATCAGTACCACGATCAGCGCCGAATCCACCAGCAGATTGCGTATTTCTGCGCGGTAGGGGTTGGAGTTGCGGTGGCTCAGCTGGTAGGCCACATGGGGCCAGACGAAGGAGATGAGCGCCATGCACAGCCAGGCCGGCAGGCTGGCGTTGCGCTCCCACAGCACCATGCCCACCACCACACCGCCGAGCCCCATGCCCAGCAACCGCAGGGGATAGACCCGGCGAGGGAGTTGGCGTTGGGGGTTGGGCATGGTGGATGCGTCAGGGGCCGCCGCCTGGGCAGGGCGTGCGCTGGGTGTGCAATTGCTACAGAAGCCTACAGGGAGCGCCCCGCCAATGCCAGAAAAAAATGGCACCGGATGCGTTACCCACGCGCAGGGGCGTTCCCCGTGGCGGCTTCCAGGTGCTGCAGGCGCTGGCGCAGCCGCGCTACTTCCTCGATCAGGTCGGCCGTGAGGGCGGCGAGATGGGGGTCTGCGTCAAAGGTGGTTTCCAGCTGGGCCAGCCGACGCGCGCGCACCACGGTGGCGCTGGCGAAGCGCCAGTGGCCGCCCGGGCCGTCGGTCTGCAGCAGGCCGGCTTCCAGCCGTTCGCTGACCCAGCCCGGTGCCATGTGGCAGATGCGGGCCAGGTCCTCCAGGGTGAGTTCGGCTGCTTCATCCAGCAGTTCGCCCGGCTGGATGGCGGGGGTGTCGTGGGCAGATGGCATGGTCATGCTCCGGGAATGGCGCGCGGGTTGAAGCGGGGAAAGGCTGCGCCCAGCGCGGCATAGGCGGCGCGCTCAGCGTCGCTGTGGGCCGGTGGCAGGGCGACGGTCAGTTCCAGATACAGGTCTCCGGGCGTGGCGGCCGGAATGCCCCGGCCTTTCAGGCGCAGCTTGCGCCCGGATTTCCAGCGCGCGGGCACGGTCACCTCCAGGGCTCCCGCAGGGGTCTGCACCGCGATGACGGCGCCCAGCTCGGCCTCCCAGGGCGCCACGGCCACGGGCTGGTACACATCCCGGTCGATGGCGCGCCAGCGTGCATCGGGCTTGAAGTGCACTTCCAGGAACAGATCGCCTGCGGGCGCGCCGCCCGTGCCCGGGCTGCCCTGGCCGGTCAGGCGGATGAGCTGGCCTTCGCGCACGCCCTTGGGAATCTTGACCTGCAGGCTGCGTTCCTCGTGCACCATGCGGCCCGCTGCATCGAGGCGGGCGCCGCGCAGCGCCAGGCTGCGCTCGGCGCCTTGGTAGGCGTCCAGCAGGTCGAGCTCGATCTTGGCGTGGTGGTCGTTGCCGCGCGAGGGCGGCGCTGCGCCATCCCATGCGGCATCGTGGGGCGCCTGGCGGTGCGCGCCGTGGGGCCGCTGGGCGCGTGCCTGGCGGCCGAACAGCTGCTCGAAAAAGTCGCTGAATTCGCCGTCGGGCCCACCGGCCGCTCCCGCCCCGTCGGAGAACTTGAAGCCCGCGTCCCAGTTGGGCGGGGGGCGAAAATCCTGCCCCGGGCGGTGCGGTGCCTGCCGGCCCAGGGCGTCGTAGGCTTCGCGCTTTTCGGGGTCGGAGAGCACGGCGTTGGCTTCGTTGATCTCGGCCATGCGGGCCATGGCATCGGCCTCCTTGCTCACGTCGGGGTGGTACTTGCGCGCCAGCTTGCGGTAGGCCTTCTTGATGTCCTCGGCGGTGGCCGTCTTGCCGACGCCCAGCACCTGGTAATAGTCCTTGAATTCCATGCGGCGTTTCCTTCGCGGTGGGGCTGCAAGGGGCAGCAGCGGGGGGCTACTACTGTAGGCCGCAGCCCGGCACCATGGCAATGGCGGGGCGCTTGCGGCCGGTGCCATACCGGTGGAATGCCTCCAAAAAGCTGGCTGCAGGCGCTTGTCAGACAAGCGCTATCGGTATTTTTGTCTCGAATTTTGCCCGGCGGGTGGCAAAGAAGGCCTTGACGTTGCGCACATTGGCATCGCCCGTGAACAGGCGTTGCGACAGTGCCAGGTACGCCGGCATGTCGCGCGTGTGCACCACCAGCATGAAATCCGGCCCCGGCGACACGCGCCAGCACTGCTGCACGCCGTCGTCCGCCACGGCGCGGGCCTCGAACGCGTCCAGCCATTCGGCGCCCTGGCGGTCCAGCGTGACCTCCACGATGGTCGACAGCCCGTGGCCCTGCAGGGCCGCCAGCCGGTCGGGCTGCAGGATGGCCACCTGGCGCTCGATCAGTCCGGCATCGTGCAGGCGCCTGACGCGCCGCAGGCAGGTGGGCGGCGACACATGCACCTGTTGCGCCAGCGACTGGTTGCTCTGCGCGGCATCGGTTTGCAGCAGGTGGAGCAACTGCAGATCGGTGGCATCTATTGCTATTTGTTCCATGGATTGATTATTTATGGAATGAAATTCCGTTTTCATTGAATGGTGAAATTAAATTTCAAATTTCAAGAAATATCAATCCAATATTTTTCTTTGGCCTGCCTACCATCGCAGCATCGTTTTCAACCCAAGGCAACCACCATGTGCGGCATCGTCGGCGCGGTTTCCACGCGCAACATCGTTCCCATCCTCGTGCAGGGCCTGCAGCGGCTCGAATACCGGGGTTATGACTCCTGCGGCGTGGCGGTGCACGCCTCCAGCCTGGAGGCCGCGCGCCAGGGTTCGGTCCCCGGCGGCCTGCAGCGCGCCCGCAGCACGGCGCGCGTGGCCGAACTGCTGGAGCAGGTGGCCACCGAGCACATCGCCGGCGCCACCGGCATTGCCCACACCCGCTGGGCCACGCATGGCGCGCCCGCCGTGCACAACGCGCACCCCCATTTCAGCCACGGCACCGGCGCCGACGCCAACACCACCAGCGCGGGCCGCGTGGCGCTGGTACACAACGGCATCATCGAAAACCACGAAGAGCTGCGCGCCGCCCTGCAGGCCCGCGGCTATGTGTTCGCGAGCCAGACCGACACCGAAGTCATTGCCCACCTGGTGGACAGCCATTACAGCGGCGACCTGTTTGACGCGGTCAAGGCCACCATCGCCGAACTGCATGGCGCCTACGCCATTGCCGTGGTGCACAAGGACGAGCCCCACCGTGTGGTGGGCGCGCGTGCCGGCTCGCCGCTGATCCTGGGCGTGGGCCAGGAGGGCTCGGAACACTTCCTGGCCAGCGACGCCATGGCCCTGGCCGGTGTGACGGACCAGATCGTGTACCTCGAAGAAGGCGACCTGGTGGACCTGCAACTGGGCCGCTACTGGATCGTGGGCAAGGATGGCGCGGCCCTCACACCTGCACAACGCCCCGTGCGCACCGTGCAGGCGCACAGCGGCGCGGCCGAGCTGGGCCCCTACCGCCACTACATGCAAAAGGAAATCTTCGAGCAGCCGCGCGCCATTGCCGACACGCTCGAAGGTGTGGCGGGCATCGTGCCCGAGCTGTTCGACGGCGCCGGCGTGCATGGCGAGCCGGGGGCCGCCGCCTGGCGCGTGTTCAAGGAGATCGACAGCGTGCTCATCCTGGCCTGCGGCACCAGCTACTACAGCGGCTGCGTGGCCAAATACTGGCTGGAGGACATCGCCGGCATCCCCACCCAGGTGGAAGTGGCCAGCGAATACCGCTATCGCACCAGCGTGCCCAACCCGCGCACCCTGGTCGTCACCATCAGCCAGAGCGGAGAAACGGCCGACACCCTGGCGGCCCTGCGCCACGCGCAGTCTTTGGGCATGCAGCACACGCTCACCATCTGCAACGTGGCCACCAGTGCCATGGTGCGCGAATGCAAGCTGGCCTACGTCACCCGCGCGGGGGTCGAGATCGGCGTGGCCAGTACCAAGGCCTTCACCACGCAGCTTGCCGGCCTGTTCCTGCTGACGCTGGCGCTGGCGCAAGCCAAGGGCCGCCTGACGGACGAGCAGGAAGCCTCACACCTCAAGGCCATGCGCCACCTGCCCGTGGCCCTGCAGGCCGTGCTGGCACTGGAGCCGCAGCTCATCAGCTGGGCCGAAGACTTTGCCCGCATGGAGAACGCACTCTTTTTGGGCCGGGGTCTGCATTACCCCATCGCGCTCGAAGGCGCGCTGAAGCTCAAGGAGATCAGCTACATCCACGCCGAGGCCTATCCGGCCGGTGAGCTCAAGCACGGCCCCCTGGCCCTGGTCACCAGCGCCATGCCGGTGGTGACCGTGGCGCCCAACGACGCGTTGCTGGAAAAACTCAAGAGCAACATGCAGGAAGTGCGCGCACGCGCCGGCGTGCTGTATGTGCTGGCCGATGCCGACACCCACATCGAAAGCAGCGAAGGCGTCCACGTCATCCGCATGCCCGAACACTACGGCCACCTCAGCCCGCTGCTGCATGTGGTGCCGCTGCAGCTGCTGGCCTACCACACCGCCTGCGCGCGAGGGACGGATGTGGACAAGCCCAGAAACCTTGCCAAGAGCGTCACGGTCGAATGAACGGTGTGCGGCTGGGTTCCGTTGACTGCAACAAAGAAAGTCCGTCGGGAGCAAAGAAAGTCCGTCGGAGCTTCCTATCCAAAAAATCTTCGGCTTTACGGGTTTTAAGTGCCGCGGTTTTTGGTTCTCTGTGTGCGCAAGAGCTTGCCATTTCGGGGGGAATAAAGTCGTTAACCCCGCTCTAGCATCCATGCGGGATTGCAGCGATGGGCGGTTTTAAATGAATGTCGTAAACCGCCGCAAGTGCCCAAGTTGGAAGTGCATGCATGTGATCGCTGCTGGCTTTGATCGGCCTTGGCGTGGCGGTCGATGACTGTGACGGGCAGGGGTATAGCCTGCTTCAGGCTGAATGCGGAAATCCACCAATGGCCGCTCTGCGGCACCTCAGCGCCGGTCAGTTCACGCTCGACCTGCGCGATGCGCGCTTCTAGGAGGCGTACTTTCTCGAGCAACAGCCGGGCGCTGTCGTGAATCAGGCTTGGTGGGCTGCTTCCGGTTGACGGACACCTTGTTAAGGTGGAAGTTGAAGCCGGAAAAGGTTAATGACGAGCCGCGCAGACGAGGTCTGGGACAATTCGGCGAGGGAGAACTTCCTCAGCAGTCTCAAGACCGAGAGGGCCGCGCCCAAGGTCTACCGCTCACGCGAGGAGGTCGGGTCAGACATGTTTGACTACATTGAGCGGTTCTACAACCCGACGCGCCGGCACTCCACGCTCGGCTACGTCAGCCCAACAGAGTTCGAAAAAGCTCTAAAAGCTTAGTTCGGTGTCCACCGGACCGGCAGCAGCCCAGATAGGCACCACGAGGGAGTGAGATGGTTCAGAAATTGCACAGCAACGACGCACGTCTGCGTCAGTTCCTTCGAGAGACCTATCGCGCAGATCGCCGAGTTAACGAAAGGTTGGGACCGCTCAGGCAGATGCTGGAGACACGACCTGCAAGCGCGTTTCAGCGCATCATTGCGGCCTTCAAGACTGCGGCTCCGATTAGATTCGGCAAGCTGATGGAGTTGGTGAAGTAGTGGCGGATGCAATGGACGCGGGGAGTTCCGACGCTGAACCGTCCAAGAACAAGGGATTCGACATCAGCACACTCCTGAAGCATGTCGCTGAAGTCGATACGCCCATTGGCAAGCTGTATCTATTCCCTTTGCGAACTTCAGACCTTCAGGCATTCACTGAGCTAACCGCAACCGATGCGGTCGAACGCATCAGGGCATTGCTACCGTGCATTGCGAGCCTGTACCCCGACTACGGGTTAAAGCATGAGCGTGTCGTCATCACACCAGACCAGGTCTCCAGCCTCTCTGATGAGACCGTCGAAACCATCGCTGAGGCTTTTGCCTCGTCGAACGGTCTTCGATCCGCCCGCGAAGGTGGAAAGGACCGCGCCCCCATCGCGAGGGCAACGGATGAGCCTGCGACAGCGTATCTAGATCGGCTCATGCGAAATGAAATCGAAGTACAGGCTAACCAATTCCACAAGCTACGAGAACAGGTTCTCGGCTCGACGCATAGCATCTTCGATCAAGTGCGGAAGGCGAGCCAAGCACTCGGCGATACCCGGCAGCAGTTTGAACGTCTGACAAAGGCAAGCACGTTCCCTGCTGATATCTCCCCGTCAATCGAAGTCAGGTCACTGGAGTTCAGTAACCACATGGCCGAACACAGCGCGAGATTGACGCGTGAATGGTCCGAAGATCGCGAGATGGTTAGATTGACTGGGCAGATGACAGCCCAGTCTGCTGAAACACTTCAAGAGCTTGCTGCTGCGGCCAGCACCATGCTGGAAAAGCTCGACAAACGGGACGAAGAGGCTAAACACACGACCAAAGTTCAGCTGTGGATTGCCGTCGGCTCGGTCATCGTTTCCGCCTTGCTCGCTCTGGTGGCGCTCGTGGTTTCCGTTGCTGGCTACTACCAGGACACGGAGAACATATCCTCCGGCGACAAGTGGCAAGCCAGCGTCTTGGAGGAACTGAAGGCAGCAAACCAGAAATCGTCCCAGGTTGAAGCAAGCAACCGCGCGTTTCTCCAGACCGTCGAACAGCTCCGCGCGCGGGTTTCGGAATTGGAATCGCGCTCAGCTACAGCACCCGCCACCCCAAGAGAGACACAGAGGTAGCCCTGCCGACCTGGGAGAGTCTTCGGCGAACGTTATCAATCGGTCCCGAGGATAGCCCGGCGACCTCCACTGCATCCAACGTCGGGCGACGAGCGCTGCGGTCGCTCAGACCGTCTGCCACGAATGACTCCGATCAGCCTGGAGCAGACTCGCCATTGGCGATGTCGGCTTCGCAGCGGTTGCTGCCGTTCGACGCCGCCGGCCGAACTTCCGGTATCCGCCGCATAGCTGTCATCACTACGCGTCGGTCCGTAAAAAAGGCACCGCAAGCGATGCCTTTGGGCTGCCGACAGCGGCGCAGCAACCTCGCTCAGAGGGCCTTGACCAGTTCGGGCACAGCCGCAAACAGGTCCGCCTCCAGACCGTAGTCGGCCACGCTGAAGATCGGCGCCTCGGCGTCCTGGTTGATGGCCACGATCACCTTGGAGTCCTTCATGCCCGCCAGGTGCTGGATCGCCCCGGAGATGCCCACGGCCACGTACAGCTGGGGCGCCACGATCTTGCCGGTCTGGCCCACCTGCCAGTCGTTGGGCGCGTAGCCCGCGTCCACCGCAGCGCGGCTGGCGCCCAGGGCGGCGCCCAGCTTGTCGGCCAGCGGCGTCATGACTTCGTCGAACTTTTCCTTGCTGCCCAAGGCCCGGCCGCCAGAGACGATGATCTTGGCGGCCGTGAGCTCGGGGCGGTCGCTCTTGGCGATCTCGCTGCCCATGAAGCGGCTCTTGCCAGCGTCCTGGGTGGCGGCGGCGGTTTCGACCGCTGCGCTTCCGCCCGTGGCGGCCGCCGCGTCGAAGCCGGTGGTGCGCACGGTGATGAGCTTGACGGCATCACTGCTTTGGACGGTGGCAATGGCGTTGCCGGCGTAGATCGGGCGCTCGAAGGTGTCGGGGGCAATCACCTTGGTGATGTCGCTGATCTGCGCCACGTCCAGCTTGGCGGCCACGCGCGGGGCGACGTTCTTGCCGCTGGCGGTTGCCGGAAACAGGATGTGGCTGTAATTCGAAGCAATGGTCAATACTTGCGCGGCCACGTTCTCGGCCAGGCCGTGTTCCAGGCCGGGGGCGTCGGCGTGGATCACTTTGGCAACGCCGGCGATCTGGGCTGCAGCCTGTGCGGCTGCGCCGGCATTGTGGCCGGCGACCAGCACGTGCACGTCGCCACCGCAGGCAACGGCGGCCGTGACGGTGTTCAGGGTGGCGCCCTTGACGCTGGCGTTGTCGTGTTCAGCAATAACGAGTACCGTCATTTAGATCACCTTCGCTTCGTTCTTGAGTTTTTCCACCAGGGCCGCCACGTCGGCCACCTTGACGCCGGCGCCGCGCTTGGCGGGCTCGGTCACCTTCAGGGTCTTCAGGCGCGGCGCCACGTCCACGCCCAGCTCTTCGGGCTTGATGGTGTCGAGCTGCTTTTTCTTGGCCTTCATGATGTTGGGCAAGGTGACGTAGCGCGGCTCATTCAGGCGCAGGTCGGTGGTGATGACGGCCGGAAGGCTCAGCTGCAGTGTTTCCAGGCCGCCGTCGACTTCGCGCGTGACGCTGACCTGCTCGGCCGAGAGCTCGACCTTGCTGGCAAAGGTGGCCTGGGGCAGGTCGGCCAGGGCCGCCAGCATCTGGCCGGTCTGGTTGGCGTCGTCGTCGATGGCCTGCTTGCCCAGGATCACCAGGCCGGGTTGCTCCTTGTCGACCAGGGCCTTCAGCAGCTTGGCCACGGCCAGGGGCTGCAGCTCGAGGTCCGCGGGGGTCTCCACCAGGATGGCGCGGTCGGCGCCAATGGCCATGGCGGTGCGCAGGGTTTCCTGGCACTGGGCCACGCCGCAGCTAACGGCGATGACTTCGGTGACCAGGCCTTTTTCTTTGAGGCGCACGGCCTCTTCGACGGCAATCTCGTCAAAGGGGTTCATGCTCATCTTGACGTTGGCGATGTCCACACTCGTGTTGTCCGACTTGACGCGGACCTTGACGTTGTAGTCCACCACGCGCTTGACGGGGACGAGGATTTTCATTTGCTAGCTCCTACTTCTCAGATTGTGGTATAGCGCACATGACACGAAACTCTTTGATGGATTCCAGTGGATCTCATGATTCACCGATGAGATCCCAGGCACAAACAGGCCAAGTCTGCACCGGCGCCTGCGCTATGCGTCAATTTCTTAGGCCACCATAAGCAGCCCATGAGCCAGCGACGAGGTAGCCCGCATCGACTGGCAGGTTCACGCCGGTGATGGCGGCCGCGCGACTTGAGGCCAAAAACAGAACGGCGTGCGCAATTTCCTCTGACAGAACCAGTCGGCCTAGCGCCGACGCATTCCGCAGAGTGTCCGGCTCCAGCGTGTGGGTAGAAAATCCACGATCAAGGGCAGGCGTCTGTGTGAACCCAGGAGAGACGCAGTTCACTCGCACACCCCGGGGCCCCCACTCACCCGCGAGTGACTGCGTGAGACTGATGACGCCAGCTTTCGCAGGTCCATATGAATGCAACGGGCCCGAACTCATGCCTGCGACCGAGGCGATATTAACGATGCTGCCCTTACCATGCTGTGCCATCGGCACACCAAATGCAGTACAGCACAAGTAAGTACCACGCAGGTCGATGTGAGAGACAAAGTCCCATTCGCGCTGACTCAAATCTCCTGGTGGTAGCGTGCGCTGCAGGACACCCGCACAGTTGACCAGAACATCACTGACCCCGTATTTGTCTCTTACACAATTGGCCGCAGCAATAACCGAGTTCTCGTCACCAATGTCGATCTGCAAAGCGGCTCCGCCTATACGAGCTGCCGTTGCAGTAGCAGCGGTTGTATCCCGATCAGCCACCAAGACAAATGCACCCATACCCGCAAACAATTCAGCACAAGCTTGGCCAATGCCGCTGCCTCCGCCGGTTATTACTACAGTTTGCTGTTGAAATTCTTTCGCGTACGTCACGATGAACCCTCCTTAACAAGTTCGTCTCTTAGCACCCGCTTGAGCACCTTGCCCGAGGGGTTGCGCGGCAAGGCGTCTCGTACCACCAGTTGCTTGGGAGTCTTGAAGCCGCCAAGGCGGCCATTGCAGTGCGCGCGGATCTGATCGAGATTTAGCGAGGCTCCCGTGCGCAAAACGACCACGGCCGTGACGCGCTCTCCCCAACGCTCATCGGGGAGGCCAATCGCCGCGACCTCCGCAACCTCGGGAAGTTGGCACAGCACTCGCTCTACTTCGGAAGATGCGATGTTCTCTCCGCCGCTGATGATCATGTCCTTCTTGCGATCGGTCAGGTACAGGAAGCCTTCAGCGTCCAAATAGCCAACATCACCGCTTCGGAACCACTGCCCGAAGAAGCTCGCCCGGGTCTTGGCCTCGTCGCGCCAATAGCCTTGCGTCACCTTGGGGCCACGCAAGCACACCTCGCCCTGGCTCCCCGCGGGCAAGACCTTGCCCTCATCGTCCATGATGGCCAGTGCAATATGGGCCAGAGAGCGTCCCGTAGAGCCGATCTTCTCCAGTTCACGGCCCGCTTCCATCATCGTGTCGCCGGAGCAGGTTTCCGTGAGTCCATAGGCATCGATGTAGCGTGCGTGGGTGAACAGGCCAGAAAACTCCCGGATGCGCTCCTCCGGCGTGCGTTCGCCGCCTCCAATCAGCCACTTCAGGCTGGAAAAGTCATGCTCCGTTCGGCGGGGGCTGGCCAGGCAGCGATTGAGCATGACCGGCGCCATCCATGCGCCCGTGATGCGCTCGGAGGCAATGAGCTGCAAAGCCCGATCCGCGTCGAAGTCCCGCTCCAAAATCAAAGCTCCACCTGCCATCCACAGGGCGACGCCGGGCAAATCGTAGGCACCAACGTGGTACAGGGGCCCCACCACCAGCAGCTTGTCTTCCTTGTCAATGCCCAGCGCACAAAGGTGGTCCATGCACTTCCAGGCCATGTTCCCGTAGCTGTGCATCACGCCCTTGGGTCGGTCGGTGGTTCCGCTGGTGTACATCAGGCGGTACAGGTCGCTCACCTGGCTTGGATGCGCGGCGGGAATCTGTACATCGGCAGGCGCGCCCAGATGTCGACTGTCGGCCTGCGCCGCTGCGTCGACCCACACCGCAGGAATGTCGCCGGGGACGGCGGATCGCAGCTCTTCATCGGCAAAAAGCAGCTGCACGCCCGCATGGCCGGCGATGTAGCCCACCTCGTCCGCACCCAAGCGGTAGTTCACCGGCAGAAGCACGGCGCCGATGTGCCCAATGGCAAGAGACAGCTCCAAAAACGCCGCGCTGTTCTTCATCAGCAAGGCCACCACGCCGCCAGGGCCAACTCCTCGAGCGTGCAACAACGCTGCCGCCTGCTCCACACGCTGCTGCAAATCACCGTAGCTCAACCTCTGGTCGCCAAAGACCAGCGCCAAACGCTGCGGCTCCGTACGGGCCCACCAGGCCACGCTGGCTGTAACTGACACCATGATGGATCTCCTTGAATCCTTCTGCCACCAGCGTGCGTGCGCTGGTCGCTTGCTTCGCGCTCGTTCGCTGCCCAGACTCAGTAGCCCTTGGGCATCTTCAGTTCATGGTTGGCCACGTAGTTCAGCAGCATTTCCTCGGACACCGGGGCAAAGCGGAACAGGCGGCAGTCGCGCCACAGGCGCTCCACATGGAATTCCTTGGCATAGCCCATGCCTCCCATGGTCTGCATGGCGCGCTCGGTGGCACGGGCCACGGCCTGGGCGGCAATCAGCTTGGCCGCATTGGCCTCGTTGCTGTAGGGCAGCCCCATGTCGAAATTGGTGGCAGCCTTGTAGTTCAGCAGGCGCGCCGATTCCACCTCCACATGGCACTGCGCCAGCGGGAACTGCAGGCCCTGGTAGGCGCTGATGGGCTTGTCGCCAAACACCTTGCGGTCGTTGGCGTAGTCCACGGCCAGCTTGATGGCCAGCTCGCCCGTGCCCACCAGCCCCGCCGTGGTCACCATGCGCTCGGTGTTCAGCACGTCCAGTAACTCGCGCCATCCCTTGTGCAGCGTACCGATCAGCTCGTCGGGTTCCACGCGCACATTGTCGAAAAACACACTGCTCGAATCCAGGGTGCAGGTGCCCAGCTTGTCGATGGGCGTGTGGCTCAGCCCTTCGCGCTTCACGTCGATCATGAACATGGTCAGGCCATCGGTGCGCGACGCAGCATCCTGCAGCTTCTTGGTGCGGGCAATCACCAGCATCTTGTCGGCCGACTCCACGCCCGTGATCCAGATCTTGCGGCCATTCAGGCGCCAGCCATCGCCGTCCTGCGCGGCAAAGGTTTTGATCTCCAGCGTGTTGGTGCCGGCGTCCGGCTCGGTCAGCGCCATGCAGAAGTTCATCTCACCGCTGATGATCTTGGGCAGCAACTCCTTCTTCATCTTGTCGTTGCCGAAGCGCGAGATGGAAACGCCGCCGAAGATGGGGTTGATCATGAACAACTGCCCCACGGTGGAGCCGCCGCCCGTGGCCGCCAGAGCCTCCACGATGAGCGACATCTCCATCATGCCCAGGCCGCTGCCGCCATGCTCCTCGGGCAGCGCCACGCCTGCCAGGCCTGCATCGCACACGGCCTTCCAGTACGCTTTCGGAAAAGCCTTTTCGGCATCGTGCTTGCGCCAATACTCCAGGCCAAAACCCTCGCCAATCTGGCGCGCGGTTTCGACCATCATGCGCTGTTCATCATTGAGTCGGAAGTCCATGGTGTCGCTCTCGTGAAGATAAGATGGTGCGGCGGCGCGCCGCGAGGGGAATTACTCGGGCTGGATGCCGGCGGACTTCGCCAAGGCCTTCCAACGCTCGATGTCATCGCGCAGATAAGCCTGGGATTGCGCGGGTGTGTCGGCCACGGGCTCCAGGCCCTCGTTGCTCAACCACTTGCGCATCTCGTCCGAGTGCAGGATGGCGACCAGTTCCTTGTTGAGCTTCTCGACAATCGCAGCCGGCGTCTTGGCCGGGACATATGCGCCATACCAGACTGCGGTATCGAAACCATTCACCCCCGCTTCGGCCACGGTCGGCATCTGTGGCCAGAGGTTGGTGCGCTGCGCCGTGGTCACGGCCAGGGCGCGCATCTTGCCGGCCTCTGCATATTTCTTTGCCGTTGCCAGCGGGTCGATCACCAGTTGCACCTCGTTGCCCATCAAGGCGGTGAGTGCGGCGCTGGCGCCCTTGTAGGGCACATGGGTCAGGGGCGCCTTGGCCATGGTCTTGAAATACTCCGACGCGAAATGCACGGAAGTTCCCATGCCCGGGGTTCCAAAGTTCACCTTGCCGGGGTTAGCCTTGGCATAGGCGATCAACTCGGCCACGTTCTTCACGGGCAGTTCATTGCTCACGACCAGCGCGAACGGCCCCCGGACCACGGTCGTGACAGCCGCCAGATCCTTGTTCACGTCGTAGGGCAGCTTGGACTTGATGCTGGGTTCGGTGGCGATGGCCCCGCTGTGCAGCAGGATGGTCGTGCCGTCGGCATCCGCGCGCACCGTCGCCTCGGTGCCAATGGAACCACCCGCGCCGGCCTTGTTGTCCACGATCACTTGGCGCCCCAAGCGCTCGCCGAGCTGTTGCGCCAGCTTGCGGCCCAGGATGTCCGAGGTACCACCCGCCGAATACGGCACGATGATGCGCATCTGCTTGCCGGCCGGAATGGTCTGCGCCTGCGCAGAGGTGCCCAGAACGGCCACGGCCGCAACGATCAGCGTGAGAGATCTACGAGAAAAAGCCATGGTTGTCTCCTTGGGTTGGAATTGGCCGCCGGGTGATCTGCGCCCCCTTCTTGTGGCCGCTAGAAATCACAGTTTTCAGATATGCAGCGCCCGCCCATAGGCGGCCAGCACCGCTTCGTGCATCGCCTCGGACAAGGTCGGGTGCGGGAAGATGGTTTCCATCAGTTCCGCCTCGGTCGCTTCCAGGGTCGCGGCCAGCGTGTAGCCGTGCACCAGCTCGGTCGCTTCCGGGCCCACCAAGTGGGCGCCCATGAGCTCGCCCGTGGATTCGTTGAACACTGTCTTGATGAAGCCTGCAGCCTCATCAATGGCGATGGCCTTGCCGTTGCCCTCCAGCGGAAACTTGCCCACGCGCACCGGGGTGCCGGACTGCCGCGCCTGAGCCTCGGTCAGGCCCACTGCGGCGCTTTGCGGGTAGCTGTAGACGCAGGAAGGAATCGGCGCATGGTGCTGCGCCCCCTTGCGCAGGCCGGCGATATGCTCTACGGCCGCAATACCCTCGTGGCTGGCCTTGTGGGCCAGCATGGGCGCACCCGTGATGTCGCCGATGGCGTAGATGCCCGGCTCGGCGGTCACGCCCCAATCGCCTGCCTGGATCAGGCCCTGCTCCACGACCACGCGGGTATGTTCCAGGCCCAGGCCTTCGGAATTTCCCACCAGCCCCACCGCCACCAGCACGCGCTCGGCCTGCAGTTGCTGGCTCTTGCCTTCCTGCTCCACCGTCAGCTGCAAACCCTCGGCCCTGACCTTGCCGGACACCAGCCTGGTGGCCGTCAGAAACTGAATACCGTCCTTGGCCATCGCCTGCTGGGCAAAGGCGCTCACGTCTTCATCGCTCGCGGGCAAAACGCGGGGGGCTGCTTCCACCACCGTCACCTGCGTGCCCAACGTGGCGTAGAAGCTGGCGAACTCCATGCCGATGGCGCCGGCACCAATCACCACCAGTGACTTTGGCAATGTTTTTGCCGACAGGGCATCGCGGTAGCCCCACACGCGGTCGCCATCGAACGGCAGCATGGGCAGCTCCCGCGCACGCGCCCCGGTGGCGATGAGCACATTCCTGGCCTGCAGCGTCTGCACCTGACCCTTGGCATCCGTCACCTGCAGCTGCTTGCCGGGCTGAAATGCGGCGCTGCCCATGAAAACGGTCACGCCGGCCTTTTTCAGCAGATGCGCGACGCCCCGATTGAGGCGCTGTGAGACCTGGCGAGAGCGCGCCACGACCTTGCCAAAGTCCACCTGCGGCTCGGACACCGTGATGCCTTGCGCACCCGCATGGCGGATGCGGCGCAGGGTATCGGCCGAATGCAGCAGCGCCTTGGTGGGGATGCAGCCCCAGTTCAGGCAGATGCCCCCCAGGCTTTCGCGCTCCACCAACGCGGTGCGCAGCTGGAGTTGTGCTGCACGCAGCGCGGCCACGTAGCCGCCGGGGCCGCCACCGATGACGAGCACATCAAATTCTTGTGATGAAACACCCACGTCGGCCACCTCACACCACCAGCAAGCCCATGGGCTGCTGCAAGGCCTGCACCACGAGCTTCAAGAACTTCAGGCCGCTGACACCGTCGAGCACGCGGTGGTCGGCCGACAGCACCATGCCCATTTCGCGGCGGAGGGCGGGCTGGCCGTTCTCGTCGGGGCGGAACAGCTCACGGATGCTGCCGACGCCGAGGATCATCGACTGGCCGGGGTTGATAATGGACGTCATGTAGGTCACGTCATGCATGCCGGCGTTCGACACGGTGATGGCGCCGCCCTGCATGTCGGTGCTGCCCAGGCGACCTGCCTGCGCACGGCCAATCAGCTCAGCGGCCTGCTGGGCCAGGGCGGCCAGGGACTGCCGGCCGACGCCGCGCAGCACCGGCACCAGCAGGCCCTTGTCGGTGTTCACCGCCATGCCCACGTCGGAGCTGTCCAGACTCAGGATGCCCTCGTCCGTCCACACACGGTTCATTTCGGGCATGGCTTCCAGGGCCTGGCCCACGGCCGCCAGCACGAAATGGTTCAGCGTCAGGCGCTGGCGGGTTTGCGCTTCGTTGAGCTGCCGACGCAAGGCCAGCACGGCGCTCATCTCGGCCTCCACCGCCAGGTAGAAGTGCGGCACCTGCTGCTTGGCCGACGTCAGGCGCTGGGCCACGGTGCGCTCCAGGTTGCTGGGGGCGCGCAGTGTGCCCCCGGTGGCCGCGGCTGTGCGGGCAGTGTCGACCGTCACAGACGGTGAAATTTGAGTGTTTTTTGCTTGCGGCGCTTGTCCGGCAAGCGCTGAATGCTCTACTTTTGAGAGCACATCCTTGGCGCGGATGCGCCCACGGGGGCCGGAGCCGGTGACATCGCCCAGGTCCACACCCTGCTGTTTCGCCAGGCGGCGCGCCAGCGGAGTGACTGGCACACGCTGATCGCTGCGCACCTTGACCGCCACGGGATCCGTGCCAGCGGCGGGCGCGGCAACAGCGGTCTGCGCGGGGACAGGCGCCGCGCTGGGCGCCACCACCCCCACGCCGGCCTGGCCATCGTCCCAGTAGCCGATGACCGTGCCGCAGGGCAGGGTCTCGCCGGCCTGGGCGGTGATTTCCAGCAGTACGCCGTCGGCTTCGGCGCCCACTTCGTTGGCAGCCTTTTCCGACTCGATCACGAACAGGCCCTGGTCTACCTTGAAGGCCACACCCGGCTGGACCATCCATTCGACCAAGACCCCCTCGGACATGGTCAGTCCGAGCTTGGGCACCAAGAGTTCACGGCGCATGGTTTATTTCCCCGTGAACTGGGCCTTGCGCTTTTCCAGGAAGGCGCTGCAGCCTTCGTGGGCGTCCTGGCTATCGAGCACCAGGCCGATGATGGCCTGCTCGTGCGCCAGGGCCGAGCCCAGCGGCATTTCGGCGCCATCGCGCAGGGCGCGCTTGAGCAGCTTGAGCGTCAGCGGCGACTTCTGCGCAATCTGCTGGGCCAGGGCCATGACCTCGTCCATCAGCTTCTCGCGCGGAACGGTGCGGTTGCACAGGCCCAGGTCGACGGCCTCGGCGGCCGTGATCTGGTTGCCGGTGAACATCAGCTCCTTGGCGCGGCACAGCGGCACCTGGCGGATGATGCGCTGCGAGCCGCCCGCGCCCGGGAACAGGCCGAGGTTGATCTCGGGCAGGCCCAGCTTGGCCTCTTCGGCCACCAGGCGGATGTCCAGCGTCAGCAGCAGCTCGGTGCCGCCACCCAGCGCCCAGCCGTTGATGGCGCCGATGGTGGGCTTGTCGGAAATTTCGAAGCGGCGGAACACGCGGTGGATCACCTCCGCGAACTCCTCATAGTGCTGCAGGCCCTGGCGGCTGTTCAGGTCGGCGATATCGCCGCCGGCCACAAAGGCCTTGTCGCCGGCCCCGGTGATGACGATGGCGCGCACGCTGTCGTCACGCTCCAGCTCGGTCAGCGCGGCTTCCAGCGCCAGCAGCGTGGGCGTGTTCAGGGCATTGAGGGTTTTGGGGCGGTTGATGGTCAGCACGCCCACGGCGCCCTGGCGCTCGCACAGGATGGGGTTCAGTTCTTCGGACATTCGGAATCTCCTTCGGTCTTTGTTTCAGGCGGCTCGCTCAGGCCAGGGTCTTGCGCACGGCCTCGATCACACGCTCCACGGTGACCACATAGCCCTTCTCCAGCGAGCTGGCGAACGGGGCGGGCATGAAGGGGGCCGCCACGCGCAGCACGGGCGCATCCAGCTCGTCAAAGCCTTCGTCGGCGATGGTGGCGACGATTTCCGCGCCCACGCCGAAGGCCTGGACGGCCTCGTGCACCACCACGGCCCGGTGGGTGCGCGACAGCGACTCCAGCACCGTGGCCTTGTCCCAGGGCTGGAGGGAGCGTAGATCCACCACCTCCGCTTCCACCCCTTCCTTGGCCAGTTCGTCGGCCGCCTTCAGGCACACCGAGACGGTGGCGCCGTAGGTCACCAGCGTCACGTCGCGGCCGGCGCGTGCCACACGGGCGGCACCGATGTGGCCGATTTGCGTGGTGTCCACGGTTCCCTTGGTGGCATACAGGGCCTTGTGCTCTATGAACATCACCGGGTCCGGATCGGCAATGGCCGCGCGCAGCATGCTGTAGGCGTCCTGCGGATTGGAGGGGCACACCACCTTCAGGCCGGGAATATGGGTCAGCCAGGCCTCCAGGCACTGCGAGTGCTGGGGGCCGGCCGACAGGCCACCGCCGTGGGGCGTGCGCAGCACCATGGGCACGGAGCCCTGGCCGCCGAACATGTAGCGAGCCTTGGCCGCCTGGTTGACCAGGGCGTCCATGGACAGCGTGATGAAGTCCATGAACATGATCTCGACCACGGGCTTGAGCCCCGTCAGCGCCATGCCCACGGCCGCCGAGGTGATGGACGATTCGGAAATCGGCGTGTCGATCACCCGCTGGGCGCCGAAGGCATCAAGCAGACCGCGCGTAGCCTTGAACGAACCACCGGCATTCGCCACGTCCTCGCCCAGCACCACCACGCTGGGGTCCTGCTCCATGCTGTCGCGCAGGGCCTGCGTGACGGCGTTCACGTAACGCATTTCTGTGCTGCTGCTCATGCGCGGGCCTCCTGTGCGGTCTGGGTGTACACGTCCTGAATGGCGCGCTCCAAGGTCGGCAGCGCATCGGCCCGCGCCGCTTCCACGGCAGCCTCCACCTGGGCCGCAATCGCCTGGTCGATGGCGGCGGTGTCCACACCTGCGGCCTGCAGTTGGGCACGCGCGGCAGTCAGCGGGTCGTGCTCATGCACGGATTCCAGCTCGCCGGCATCGCGGTATTTCTGCGCATCGCCCTCGAAGTGGCCGCGCACGCGGGTGGTCATGCACTCCAGCACGAATGGCCCTTGGCCGGCGCGCAGCTGGGCGGCGGCCTGGTCAGCGGCATCGGCCACGGCCAGCACGTTGTTGCCGTCCACCTTGGCGTAGCTGGCACCAAAGGCGGCCGCCAGTTGCTCCAGCTTGGCGGCAAACTGGCGCGACGTGGGCGAGAACTCGGACCAGCCGTTGTTCTCACAGACCAGCAGCAACGGGCATTTCCACAGCGCCGCCATGTTCAGCGTCTCGTGCAGCACGCCTTCGGCCATGGCGCCGTCACCAAAGAAGGCCACGGCCACGCCGCCGGTCTTGCGCGCCTGGTGCGCCATGGCGCTGCCCAGGGCAATCGGGATGCCGGCACCGACGATGCCGTTGGCGCCCAGGATGCCCAGGCTCAGGTCGGCCACATGCATGGAGCCTCCGCGGCCCTTGCACAGGCCACCCTCGCGGCCCATGATTTCCTTCATGAAGCCCGTTACGTCCATGCCACGTGCCAGCACATGGCCGTGTCCACGGTGGGTGGTGGCCAGGGAGTCCTGGGGCAGCAGCGCGCTGGCGATGCCGGCGGCCACGGCCTCTTGGCCGATGCTCAGGTGGATGAAACCGGGCACTTCGCTGTTGGCAAACAGCCGGGTCAGCGCCGTTTCCACCTGGCGAATCAGGCCCATGGTCTGGTAGAGCGCCTGCAAGCGCTGGGGCGTTGCCGCTTTGGTGTTTTTCTTCGCGCTCATGCCTTGTCTCCTTGTTCCAGGGGGTGGCTCGCGTTCAAGGTGACGGTGCCGACGATGCGCTTGCTCCCGTCCTGGCCATGCACTGAGACCTTGTGCTGATCCGGCGCTGCCTCGGTGGCCTGGCAACAGGCCGTGATCACGTCGCCGACATAGACGGGCTGGATGAAGCGCACTTGCAGGTCCAGGTCGGCCAGGACCTCGGCGCCAAAGTTGCGCTCCAGGCACTGCCAGATCAGGCAGAGAGACAAGGTCCCGTGGGCAATGGGCCGTCCCATCGGGGTCTTGGCGGCAAATTCGGCGTCAAGGTGGATAGGGTTGAAATCGTTGGTCAGCTCGGCATAGGCGCGGATGACCTCTTCGGTGACCGTCAGGCTGACGGTATGGAGTTCGGTGGCAGTTTGCATGGACATGGCTCTCTGCTCAGGCAGCCCAGATCAGGCTGATCACGCCGTCAAACAGGGTCCGTCCGCCCTGGCCGGTGCCGCTCACCTGCAGATCCACGTAGCGACGTTCCCGCCGCATTTCCTTGTGGGTGCACTGCACGGTCACGCGGATGGACTCGCCGCACTGCGGCACATTGCGCAGGCGCAGCTGCTGCCTCGCATGCACATTGCCCGGTGGCCGCGGCGTGACGACATTCAGGTAGGCGCGCATCATGTTGATCACGGCCATGCTGGCACCCTCCGACGCGCCATTTGCGCCGTCTTCGGGCCGGCTGCCAAAGATGGCCTGCCAGCGCCGGGCCTGCTGAGCGTCATAGACCTCCACGCACTCGCCCATCACGGCACCCGGCTGAAAGTCCTCGAACAGGACGGGAGCGGCACTCATGCTGCAGCCCCCAGAACGGCATCCACGGCGGGCAGTGCCATGCCATGCACTTCCTGGAATCCGATGCGCACGCGCGCGCCGATCTCCAGGCCTTCGCGGCCTTGTGCCTTAGCGTTGGCCATCACGCGAAAGCCTTCGTCCATGTCCACGATGGCAATCACGTAGGGCACCATGTCCTTGAAGACCGGTAGGGGCGCCCGGTACACCGTGGTGAATGTCAGCACGGTGCCGGTACGTTCCGAGGCTTGCCAATCGAGCCGCCTGCCATGACAGTGTTCGCACAGGCTACGGGGGATGAGTTGCACATGACCACAGACGGCGCAGCGCTGGTAGCGCAATTCGCCTGCGGCGGCGCCCTCCCAGTAAGGCTGTGTCTGCGCATTCGGGCGGGGCAAGGGGTAAGGGACTGTTGTCATCTCAGGCTCCCAGGACCAGGGAACAGTGGGCGGACAAAATGCCGCCGTCACCGTGCACAAAGGCCAGCTTTGCGTTCTGCACCTGGCGGGCATCGGCGTTGCCGCGCAGCTGGTGCACCGCCTCCACGGCATGGAACATGCCGCCGGCCGCACCGGAGTGCGCGTACGACATCAACCCCCCGTGCGTATTGCAAGGCAGCTTGCCGCCCAGGCCCAGTTCGCCGGCCGCGGCCGCGATACCGGCCTGGCCGCGTTCGAAGAAGCCGATGGATTCCAGCTCCACCGCCAGCGTGATGGTGAAGGAGTCGTAGATCTGCGCCACGTCGATATCGCCGGGCGTTACACCGGCGCGGACAAAGGCCATGGCCGACGAGGTCTTGCAGCCGAAGTCCACCAGGCTGGGGGCAGCGACGATGTGCTCATGGGTATGCCCCTGGCCGGCGCCGAGAATCTCGATGGCCTTGCCCTTGGTATCGCGGGCCGCGGCCCGGCTGCTGACCACCAGGGCCGCGCCGCCATCGGAGATCAGGCAGCAGTCCAGCATGTGCAGCGGGTCGGCAATCATCTTGGAGTTCAGCACCTGGTCCACGGTGATGGGATCACGCTTGTGGGCCTTCGGGTGGCGGCCCGCATGGCGCCGGTGCTCGACGGCGATCGCCGCGAGTTGCTCCGACGTCACGCCGTACTGGTGCATGTAGTGCTTGGCCACCAGGGCGTAGGAAGCCGGCACGCTGATGCCGAACGGCCGCTCGAACTGGGGATGGCCGACTTCCGACAAGGCCGCCACGGCACCATCGCGCGACAGGCCGGTCAGGCGGTTGTCACCGGTGACCACCAGCACATGCTGGCACTGGCCGCTGGCCACCAGGGCCGCGGCCTGCATCACCATGATGCAGGCGCTGGCGCCGCCGGCCTGGATCGCCAGGCAGGTGGCGGGGTGGATGCCCAGGTATTCGCAGAACACCGAGGCCAGCATCAGGTGCGGCTCGGTGAACGAGTAGGCACAGAGCACGCCGTCAATGTCGGACAGCTTCAGGCCGGCGTCCGCCACCGCGCCCATTGCCGCTTCGGCATGCAGCGCCATGCAACTGCTGCCGGGCAGCTCGCCGACGGCCGTGTCGTAGGCGCCCGTGATGAATGCGCTCATGCTCATTGATCACCGCCCTTGAATTTCAGTGGGCGCTTTTGCAGAAAATTGGACACTGCCTCATCGTGATAAGCGGTGTGCAAAGCCAGAGCCTGCGCGTTTGACTCCAGCTCGGCGAGCGTGTCCTGATCGAGATTGAAGGAGCGGTTCAGTATGTTCTTGGCAATGCCAAGCGCCTCCGTAGAAGCGTTGTGATAGCGGCTGGCGAGCGCCAGTGCTTCCTGCTCCAGCTGCTCGGGGGGAACGATCTGCATCACGATGCCAAGCGACTGCGCTTCTTCCACGGCCACCTCGCGCGCAGAGAACACCAGATCCTTGGCACGCTGCAGGCCCACGATGCGAGGCAGCAGAAAGAAACCACCCAGATCGGGCACCAGGCCGATGCGACCAAACACCGCGCAGAATCGTGCTTTCGGCGTGGCCAGCACAAAGTCACAAGCTAGTGCCAGGTTGAAGCCCGCGCCAAACGCTGGGCCATCTACCGCGGCGATAACAGGCTTCTCCAGATTGACCAACTCACGAAACCACAAGTGCAAGCGGCGAATACGGTCGCGGTCCTTGAACACGGGGCGCTTGGCTTCGGAAAGCGACTTCAGATCCCCCCCCGCGCAGAACACGCCCGCCGTGCCGGTGATAACTACAGCCCGCACGCTGTCATCGTCACGCGCTTCAAAAATCGCCTCGGCAAGGCCTTCACGCACTTCCAGATCAAAGGCATTTCGACGTTCTGGACGGTTGATGCGGATGAGCATCGTCGCCCCGTGACGTTCGCGCAGGATGAAGTCACTCATGGTTTGAATCCGATGCTGCGCGCGATGATGTTGCGCTGAACTTCGCTGGTGCCTTCGCCAATGACGTAGACCAGCGCATCGCGGTGAATGCGCCCCACCGGGTACTCGCGCATGATGCCAGCGCCGCCATGGATGCGGATCGCCTGCTCGCTCACTGACAGCGCGGTCTCGGAAGCAATCAGCTTGACGCGCGCCGCCGTTGCAGCGTCCAGCGTGCCCTGGTCGACACGCCATGCCCCATAGTAAACCAGCCATTTGGCGGCCTCGATGCTGGCCGACATGTCGGCCAGTTTGTGCGCAATGGCCTGGTAGTCGCCAACGCGCTTGCCTGCCACGATGCGGTCTTCCGCAAAGCTCTTTGCCGCGTCGTAGGCCGCGCGGGCCATGCCCAGCGCATTGGCTGCCACACCCACGCGGTTTTCACTCAGCGATTCCAGGATGACCGGGTAGGTTCCCGTTCGTTCGCCAAGGAGGCAGTCATCCGGCACAAACGCATCGTTGATGTGGATGAGTGCCGTCTCTGACGCGCGGATACCCTCCTTGCGCAGCTTGTGGATGTCAAACCCGGCGTTAGGCAGCTCGACGATGAAGAGGCTGATGGATTCCGGCTTGAGTTCGCTGTCGGTGCGCGCTGCAACCAAGAGGAAATCGGCAATCGGGGCATTGGTGATGTAGAGCTTGCTGCCGTTGAGTACCCAGCCCCCGTCCACACGCTTGGCCGTGGTCTTCATGGCACGCACGTTGGATCCGCCGTCCGGCTCGCTCAAGCCGAAGCCCGCAATCTTGTCGCCCGACAACGCGGGCTTGAAGAAGCGCTCGCGCTGCGAGGGTGTCCCCGCCTTCCAGATCGGCCAGATACCCAGATGCGTGTGCGCTGACCATGAAGACGCGAAGCCCTGGCTCATGTAGCTCAGCTCCTCGCGCACGATGCAATCACTTACCTTATCCATCCCGCTGCCGCCATCCTCTTCCGAATAGCGCACACCTAGCAACCCCAACTCACCCCAGCGCTTAAAGACCTGACGGGGAAAACTTTCGTTCTCCTCGGCGTCCACGACCAAGGGGGCTAACTCCTGCTGGCAGAGGCGGCGCACCGTATCGCGCACGGCCTCGTGTTCTTCCGAGAAGGTGAAGTCAAGACTCATGATGCTCCTTGTGAGTTGCTTGTTGGTGTCCACGCATGTGGCATTCGGATGTCGATCATTTAATTCTTGGTAGAGAATTATATTCTCATAAAAATGGAAGTCAATACTTTCATCAAAAAATCACGAGCGCCGGCCCATACCTGCCAGGTAGGACGCAATCCGCTCGCGCACCCCCGCAGCACCGTAGTTCTCGGACATGAGAGGAGCCACCTCGTCCAAGCGACGCAGCAGCACATTCGCAGGCTGCGATAGCAATCGGCTCTTTCGTGCAACGGCCAACCCTTTGCTGCGCAGAAGATAGAAGTCGAGACGCTCGCTGGAAAGCGAAGCGAACTCCGAAAGCGCAAGCACTTCGGTGACAAGACCGACGCCGCAAGCCTCCTGCGCACTCAGCGAATGACCAAAGCACATGCGGCTAGCCAGCGCAGCCGAAATCCGTGACTGCAACACCGCTTCCACGATCACCGGATACATCCCAAAACGCATTTCTGGACACGCGACTTCCACGTCCTCCGCCGCCAGCACTACGTCTGCCATCGCCAGCAACATAGCTCCCGCGCCGGCAGCCTTGCCTTGAGCCACCGCGACCAGCGGCACGGTGCTGGCAGCCAGCTCGCCCAGCATTTCCAGAAGGGCGTGCTCCTGCTCCGCCAGCGCAGCCTCGCCGGACACAAACTGGGCTATATCTGCCCCGGCGCAGAACACCCTCTCCGAGGCACTGCGCAACACGTTGACATCCGCGCGGCTTCCAGCAACTGCAGCAGCCACGCCCTTCATCATTTCGACATTCATTGCGTTGGCCTTCTCCGGCCGATTGAGCGTGATCACCCTCACGCGCACGCCCGCAGAGGTTTGCCAGTCCTCGATCAAAACCAGTTGTCCATCCATCTCATTGCCCCCTTCATTCCACATTGAAAAAGCCCTTATCACTCTTTCCGCATCGATAGCGAAAACCCTAGTGATATTTTTTCTAAAGAATAATATTCTTCCAGCAAATATGCAAGGAGCAACCATGAAGGTGAGACAGAACCGATCAATGCCAGAGAACCAAGTGGACCGGCAAGCGTTTAGAGACATGTGCCGGGTTTTTGCCGACCGGGAGGTTCGCCCTCGCTGGCAAAAGGCGGACGATGAAAAGCAGTTCCCCCGTGAGTTTTACGTCGCGGCAGCCAAGGCCGGCCTGATTGGCATCACCGCTGCGGAGGACATCGGCGGCGCGGCGCTCGGCGCCTATGAAGAGGCCATCGCCATGGAGGAACTGGCCAAGGCCAATCCCAACCTCGCAGTTTCCGTTCTCGTGCAAAACGTGGCCGGATCGATCCTGTATGAATATGGCGAGGCACACCACCGAGAGCTCGCCCGCAAGATGATTGCGGGCGAATGCCTGGTGGCCATCACCATCACGGAGCCAGAAGCGGGCAACGACATCCAGAACGTGAACACGCGCGCAACCCGCGACGGTGACGAGTGGGTCATCGACGGCATCAAATCCTTCATCACGCTGGGAGGCGATGCAGATATTCTGGTAACGCTTGCCCAGACCGATCCCAATGCGGGCCGCCACGGCATGCGCTTCTTTGCGATAGACAGACGCACGCCTGGTGTGCTGACCAGCAAGATCGACACCTACGTCAACCGCCCGGCTCCGACCTTCCGAGTCACCTTCAACCAAGCGCGCGTGCCGGCCTCATGCCAACTGAATGCCGGATTCGCAGAAATCATGGCGGGCTTCAACCGCGAGCGCATCATGGTTGCAGCCCGCTGGCTCGGGCACATGCAAACGGCTCTGGAATGGGGCCTCGAATATGCCAAGACGCGCAAGCAATTCGGCAAGGCGATCGGCGCCAACCAGTCCATCGCATTTGCGCTCGCACAAGCCCATCTGGAGATTGAATCGGCCCGGCGGCTCACCTATTACGCAGCCGAGCGCTGGGACAGCGGCATCCCCCTTGAAGACGTGATTCTTGACGTCTCCACCGCCAAGCTCCATTGCACCCAGGCGGTAGTCCGCGTGACACAAACCGTGCTGCACGTCGCTGGTGGCTGGGGTTTGACAAGCGAGCTGCCAGCCATGCGGTGGGCACTTGACGCGCTGGTCGCACCGGTCACCGTGGGCAGCGTCGAAATACAGCAACGCGCCATCGCAAGACAACTCGGTCTGCCCGTGGAGTGAACGCCAGGGCACAAAAAACTACTCCAACACGCGACATTTTTTTAAGGAGACCTCATGAAGAACCCATGGAAACTCGGAAAACTCTGCGCGGCTGCCACTGCTGCGCTTTTCGTCGCGCTCGCGCAGCCATCTGCAAATGCGGAGACCTATCCTTCCAAGCCCATCAATTTTGTGGTGGCCTCATCAGCGGGGGGCATTCTCGACACCGTTGGCCGCGTGATATCGCGCGGCATGGAGAAGATGGGGCAAGCCGTCGTCGTTCAGAACATCCCCGGTGGTGGCAGCTCCATCGGCACCGCTGCGGTTGCGCGGGCTCCGGCGGACGGCTACACCATTGGCATGGTCGCAACCAGTCACGCCATCAACCCGAGCGTGTACAAAAAGCTTCCCTACAACACCCTGACCGACTTCACGACCGTCTCGCACGCGGTGAACATCACCAACGTGCTGATCGTCAACGCGAGCGTTCCAGCGAACAATCTGCAGGAATTCATCGCGCTGGCCAAGCGCGAATCCGGCAAGCTCAACTGCGGCTCCGCCGGCAATGGTCAGTCGAATCATCTGTCGCTCGAAATGTTCAATCTGGAGGCAGGCGTAAAACTCGACCATATCCCCTACAAGGGCAGTGCGTTGGCGCTGAACGATGTGCTTGGTGGCGTGCTGACCTGCATGTTTGTTGATTCGCTCACCGTAAAGCAGCACATTGCCACCGGCAAAGTGAAGGCACTTTCGGTCAGCAGCAAGGAGCGTGTGGCTGATCTGCCCAACGTGCCTACGTTTGCCGAAGCAGGCATGCCCAACTTTGACGCGAACTCGTGGCTTGCCGTGGTAGTGCGCGCGGGTACGCCAAAAGACATTGTGGACAAGCTCGGCAAATCTATTGCCGAAACCATGAAAGATCCCGAAGTACGTCAACGGCTCCTGGCGCTGGGCGTCGTCCCGGTGGGCGCACCGCCCGCCCAATCACAGGTCTTTCTGGAGAAGGAAATCAGCCGCTACGCAGCGGCTGCGGCAAAGGCAGGAATTCAGCATGAGTAAAGACGTTCTAGATCGCGCCGTCGCATCCAGGGTTGCGGCCATGTTTCAGGCGCGTAGCGTGGCAATCGTCGGCGCGTCATCGGATCCGAGCAAGATCACCGGCCGACCATTGGCTTATATGCTGGCACGCGGATTCACGGGCGATCTGTACCCCGTGAATCCTGCGCGCAAGGAAGTACAAGGCTTGCCCGCCTACCCATCACTGAGCGCCATCGGTAAACCCATTGACCTGGCCATCGTGGGCACTGCGGCCGACAAAGTGGAATCCGCTATCAAGGAAGGCATTGCCGCCGGCGTGAAGGCCTTCGTGGTGTTTTCATCCGGCTTTGCCGAACTGGACGAAGCGGGACGCGCCTTGCAGGGGCGGTTGACCGAATTGGCCAAAGCACACAAGGTTGCCATCATCGGCCCCAACTGCCTGGGCATCGCCAACAGCCGCACCGGCCTGCTGGCCACCTTCACCACGGCGCTGGAAAGCCACAAGCTGCAACCCGGCGGCTTTTCTTTCGTCAGCCAAAGCGGTGCACTTGGCGCCTACTGGATGGACATCGTGCTGCGCAGCGGCATCGGCTTCAGCCAGTGGGTGACCACGGGCAATGAATGCGATGTGGACGCAGCCGAAGCCATTGACTTCCTGGTGGACGACCCCGACACGCAGGTGATAGGCCTGTACATCGAGGACATCCGCCGCATCGATGCCTTCCGCGCAGCACTGGATCGGGCCGCCCGCGCAGGCAAGCCGGTGATTGCCATCAAGGCCGGCAGCTCCAGCGCCGGCGCGGCCGCGGCGGCCTCCCACACCGGCGCACTGGCCGGCAACGATGCCCTGTATGACACGTGCCTGCAGCAGCACGGCGCGCTGCGCGTGCGCAGCCTGACGGAAATGATGGATGCAGCCCGCCTCCTGCTGCACAAGGCCGCACCTGCGGGGCCACGCCTGGCCGTGATGACTGTGTCGGGTGGGGCCGGCGTATTGATCGCCGACGCCAGCGAACCCCTGGGCCTGCAGTTGCCCGCACTCAAACCTGAGGTGGCGCAGGCACTGGTGCCGGTGCTTCCGAGCTTTGTACACCCCAGCAATCCGCTGGATACCACCGGCAACGTGTTGCAGGACACGCCGATGATCGGCCGCGCCATGCAGGCGCTGGCCACCGACACCGATACCCACGCCATCGTGCTGTTCATCGGCATGATGCACAGCATTGCCGACGCCTTTGTGCAGGCGCTGTCGCAAGCCCGTGCTAATGTGCACTGCCCGATCATCGTGGTCTGGGTCGGCGCCATGGACAGCAGCATCCACGCGCTGGAAGCAGCGGGCATACCGGTGTTCCTGGACATCCCCCAGGCCATGCAGGCTGTGGCCCGCTGCCTGGAGATGCAGCGCACCCGCGCACAAATCATCCAGCGCCCAGCTGCCGTAGCGACAACGCATGTGGCAGACAGCGGCCAATCGCTGCCGACATTGTCGGAGTGGGATGGCAAGCAGCTGCTTGCCGGCCAGCAGAGCGTGCAAATCCCCGCGGGCTGGCTGCTGAAGGCCGGCGAGGAGCTGCCTGCCGGACTGCCTTACCCGGTCGTTGCCAAGCTGCAGTCAGACCAGTTGCTGCACAAGAGCGATGCGGGTGGCGTGGTGCTGCGCATTCAGGACGAACAGGCGCTGCAAGCAGCTATCGAACGCTTGCAAAAGATCGGCTCGCAACTGGCAATCCCGGTGCAGGGCATCCTGGTGGAGCAAATGCTGCCCTTCGACCATGAATTGCTGCTGGGCTTGCGCCGCGACCCGCGTTTTGGTCCGGTGCTGACCCTGGCACGCGGCGGCGTTGAAGCCGAGCTGGACCCCGACGTGGTCAACCTGCTGCTGCCCGCCACCGCCGACGACATTGCACAGATGCTCAGCCGCCTGCGTTGCTTCAAACTGCTGCAGGGCTTTCGCGGCAAGCCGGGAGCCGATATACCGGCCCTGGCACGCCGCATCGAGGATCTGTGCGCTTGGTTCTTGCAGCAGCCGCTGCGTGAGCTGGAAATCAACCCGCTGGTGATCCAGTGCAGCCGGGTGTGGGCGCTGGACGCTCTGATTACGCCCTTAGCGACGGATTGACAACCCGACCACAGGCCACGGGAAGCAACAATGCAGCATTGATAAGATTTGCTGCGTCTTCCCGTGGCCCCAGGGGCTGATCGGAGAAAAACACCGCACCCATGCGCCAAAGCACCAGGCCGCTTTTTTGTCGGATACCCCCTCACATGACTGATACACCTGCCCCCGAAAAATTAGTGGGAGCACTGAGTTCTGGCCTCAAGGTTCTTCGTTACCTCGCCAAGTCGCCCACCCCCGTGGGAGTTACGCGCATTGCCAAGGACCTGGAACTCAACGCCAGCACCTGCTTCAATTTGCTCAAGACCCTGGTCCACGAGGGGCTGGTGACGTTTGACGAATCCACCAAAACCTATGCCATGGGCCTCGGCCTGGTGGAGTTGGCGCGAGGCACCCTGGAAAAGGCGTCCTATGTGCGAATGATGCGTCCGCACCTGCAGGAGCTTGCCAGTCGCCACAACATCACCACCACTCTGTGGCAGGTCTCGCGCAATGACCGCGTGGTGCTGGTCGATTTGGCGGAGAGTGGCTCCCCGCTGCGGGTTCACATGAGCATCGGCCAGCGGTTGCCCATGTACATCGCGGCCCTGGGCCGCTGCATGGCTGCGCATTCCGGCCTCACAACCCTGGAAATACGACGCAAGGTCAGCGAATTGCGCTGGGAGGACGGCCCCAGCTTCGAAACCTATATGAGCGAGGTTGAACAGGTTCGCCAGCATGGTTACGCGATTGACCATGGCAACTATGTCAGGGGCGTGATCACGGTCTCATCGCCTATCCTGGACAGCCAGGGCCGCCCCCTGATGGCTGTGAGCGCGGTCGGCTTCAGCACACAGTTTTCAGAGAATTCCCTTCAAACGCTGTGCGAAGACCTGCGTGAGCGCTGCCGCGAGGCAACTCTTGCAGTCTCCGGAGGTTTAGTTCAAAAGCTCTGGGAAAGTTGACCGGCTGGGCACTGGCCAGTGTCCGATATCAGCGTTAGTAGCCGTTGGACGTGCAGAAATGACTGTCAGCAACCAGCCTAAAGCAGCCATCAAATGCAAACGCCATTCGCTCTGTGGATCTGCGTCGGTGCGCTGATAACGAGCAAATGGTTCAGGTGATCAACGTTGTCGGTGAGCGCACAAGAACGGACCGATAGCCTCAATCACCTTAGCCAACGCCACGGCTGAGGCCTCGCCTCCATCCCACACCTTCTCCAGAGCTCGCCTGAGCCGCACGCTTCCTGGTGACGCAGAAGATTGTTGACCTTCATCTATGCCTGAATCGAGACGAATATCTGCATAGATCAGTAGTGGACGAATAGCCTCAGTAATGTTCTTGGTGCGCCCTGCCAAAAAGCGTTGAACCGTGGATTGACTGACACCCATTTGCCTAGCAAAGCTGTTTGGGTTGCTGCCCGTCCGTTCAAGATAGGCCGTCAACTCGCGGCGCAAGCGGGGCAGTTGAGGGTGGGGTGGCCTGGCTATTCTTGGCATAGTATGCATAATATTATGCATGAACTATAAGGAAATCTGCATCGGCCATAGGGAGGCCCGATGATCCTTGTCCAGGCCATGCCAGATGAGCTCTCAGCGGCGCATGCGGGTCGCTTTGGCCGCTTGAATCGATTGCCGGGCCATAAGGTTCATTTAGTCTTGAGAGCTGTGCTGAGGGCCGATGGCCACGAGGTAGATGGGCTGACCATGGTGGAGTTGCTCGCCTTGGCATCGGGCATGTCGTCGATTGCCTACGCGCAAGCGCACTCAATGATTCCGGCGCTCCGGGTTGCGACGAAAGGCGATGTCATACGCCCCCATGGTCATCGGGAGGATCGCTCCTACACCAAGCGCTTGGGGACGATGGCGCCAAAGGAAGGCGGATTCGTCTGCTTGAAGTGCCTCAAAAGGGACCTTGAGAGATTCGGCTTCTCATGGTTTCGCCGGGTGCATCACTTGATTGGTGTGGATTGGTGCATTAATCATGGTGATGCTCTTTGGCAGGTGGCTACGTCCGACCCATTTTCTGCTTTGCCCCATGTGTGGAAGGCAAGAGGTCAGTTGCGTGAGTTGGATGCTTGCGCCCACAGTCTTGATGAGGCGGATCCCTTCCTCCAGCGGTATGTCACCATTTCAGCGTCCTTGTTGACGCTTGCTCAACCCATCCCAACAACCCAATTGCACCGTCCAATTCGGGAGCGGGCGACGGGGCTTGGCTTGAGGCGGTCGATGCTTGGCAAGCAGCCGCCATTGAGCGACCGAGTGCGGGATTTAGCGCCGAAACGATGGATGCAAGCGCACGTGCCAGGGCTCCATGAGAAGCCTGATTCTGCCTACATGAGTCGGATTGACGATCAACTGTTCTCACTCACCCCAGCGGCAGGCGATTCGTATGCGTTGGCGATGGCGGCTCTCTTTCCGTCGGCTGATGAAGCAATTGAAGCGGTTTTTGCTTCAAGTCAGGATCTACCCGGCACTGCGCCCTCCTACAGCCGAATTCGCGGCGTGCAGTTCTGGCACGGCGAGGCTTGGCAGCACTACACAAGGCACAGAGGAGACCATCGCGAGATGGCTGAGGGCATTGGGCTGCCAGTGAGCTATGTGTCCCAGCGCTTGTTGAACTTGGGGCTGCCTGATCTGAAGGAAATTGGATTGAGCCCACTGGGAGCTGCTCTTAACTCGTTCGCCGGCGGCGAATCTCTAGAGCAAGCCTGCGCAATCCACTCGGTTGATGTACAAGACCTTCAAGCACTGTTGCGCGTAGCCTGTGCGCGCCCCGCCAAGGTGGTTGAACAATTGGCAAGGGTTGCTGGACGACCGGGTTTGCGTAGGTATCGGGGCATGACTTGGTCAAACAGCTTCAATTTTTCAAGCGAAGGGAAAAATGACATGGCTCAGAATAGCGCATTCGATGTGGATCCATCGTCAATGGGCCACGCGTCAATCGCGTGATGTGGCGCCAAGGCTGCTTTTTATGGCTTCTTATTCTCTTTGAAGCGTCGGCCAGCCTCTTGCAGGCTGGCTACAGTGGGCTTGGCCGCTCTTCGTAGCTTGACGACCGTGCCGGATGGTTTTTCGTTGTCACTACTACTTGTGTTGCTGACTGTTTTCAGAGCCTTGCGTTCGGCAACTGTCATGGATGCGTCGACTGCTGCCGCGACGACTTTGTTTGCTCGTGCATTTCTCAGCTCTGCCTTGTACTTTTCGACAGACTCACCGCTCGCATCGTTCACAAAAGGGCACAACAAGTCCTGACGCAATGTTCCACCTTGCGCGGCATGAGATATCAGCAGGGCCACGTCATCCCGGGACTTTGAAAACTCAATTGAGCCGTAGGCGAGGTCTACGTCACTCCACGCGACTTCCCGGGCGCCGCGTTGACGGGCAAGCCGATAGGCATGTGTTAGTAGGCTGACAAGCTCGCGTTTGATGCCGGCCGTGTAGTTCCAAAGGTCAAAGCGGCGCTCTTTGAACCCAAATCCAAACAAGCCTGGCACCACGCGCTCGTACGCCTCAAGCACGTCGGCCCAGCAAGTTGAGCCTGGCGCATCGGGAACCAAGACAACAGGACGGCTTAGAAGGCGCTGTGTGGCTTCCGACGGACGAGAGAGAAGCTTCCAGCACAGGCTGTAGTTGGCGCCAAAGAGCCATGGTGTCCGCACCTCCGCGAAGGCCAGCAGGACTTGAGTGACCAATGTGGTGGCTTCCCTGGACTGCGCCAGAAACTGCATCTCATCGGCGCTGAACAGGCACGCACCGGTCAGATATCGCCATTGAGCGCACTCCACAGGCATCTGAGGCTCGGTAATGCGAACGGATCCGTTGGCGACTTCAGGTCTGCAAAGTGGCCGAAGGATCTGGGAGATGCTCTTGTGGCCACTCACTGCAATTCGAGTGAATGCAGTCAAGGGCAAGGCCTGGTGGCCATCGAGCTTCAGTGTGTAGTCTTTGCTGGAAAGAAGGCGTACCAATGCATGCTGGATCTGTGATTTGCCCGAGCCAGCAAGCCCAGTCAGGCATGTCGGCATGTATGGATCTACGTCAATGGCATCCGCATAGCCGTAGGCCAGCAAGGATTGAGGGTCTGGGTAGTACTCCGACGCATGAGCTTGAGCACACTCAATTTGTACACGAATGATATCCACCGCGGCCTTGGTCGGGACAAAGGTCGTCTTCCAGGCCTTGCTGATGCGCAGGCAGGCGCCTTCAATTGTGTCGTCGTGGAGGTCGGTCATTGGATCAACCTCGACTTTGGATCGGCGTTTGATCACGTCAATGGAGTTCAGATCCGAGTAACGACTCACCAAGATATTTGTCATGCGCGGGCCTTTGCTGCATGGACTGCACCGCGCGCTTCGGCTGCTTCACGTTTGGCTGATGGTGTGCCACGCTTGGCTCGGCCTTTCACGCGTTTTCCTGCATCCCAGTCGCGTCCAGTGACCTCTTTGAACTCGTGATAGATCTGAATCGATACCGCAGTGCAGTGCTCGTCATGAAAGCTGTCGCGTTCTCGGCAGAACTCCTCGAACTGCTTGATCTCCTCCAGAGACATCAGCAGAACCTCATTTCCAACAGGTACCTTGAGGGTCAGGTCGAGCTCAATGAGCTGTCCCTTGATGTCGATCCAAATGTGGCGCAAACATGCATCAAGCACATACACCTCCACGTCAATGGTCTGCTTGCCAGAGACTATCTTGCGAGCTCCAACCTGGTCTAGTGCGTCAGACCTGAACAGCATGCTGTTCAATACAACGCCCTCCTTGGTCAGCTTGGCCTTCGTTTTTGTCAGGTAGGCACGAACCGCGTCCTCAAAGCTCATCTGCAATGCATCATTTCTCCCGATCTCGTCCAATGCATTCCAGACGGCTAAAGGTGTGGCTCGTGCAACTCCTTCGGCGAGGTCTGGAGGAATGCGATCGCCAACGTAAAAGGTGTCGTTGTCCTTCAAAACACGAAAAAGCTCCCGTCTGATGAGTTCAAAAGTCCGAAGGTCAGAGACCGTGAATCCAGGCGCCTCATCCGTGGTGTAGGTTTTTGGGTTGGATGACTCGATGACTGCCTTGCTCTGACCTGCATGACCTGGCGGCGATTCACTGACCAAGGGCTTGTAGATCACGATCCGGCTGAATGCGTCCGGCGTACTGCCGGCGCCACGGTCTTGGATGTCGAAGGAAGAGACGCCCTTGCTCGGCCAGCGCTCCGGTGAAAGTACCAGTCCAAAAAGTGCAAAGAACCGAACCTTGTCGATTGCTTCGCAAAACTGCGCCATCCGATAGGCGGACGCGCTTTCTCCACCTTGGCTGAAGCCAATGCCGGTGATGAGCCCGCTCGCAGTGTCACGCTTGCGGACGACATACAGGGGTGGAAGAGGGTTGCCTTCGATCAAGCCGCGAGCGAGATCACCTACCGCATAGGCATCGCGTTCGACCTTCTGCATGAGGTTCCATACTCGCTCTGTGAACGCTCCTATGGGTGGGAGAATCTTTGATCGTGCTCTGACGTACCCGTACATGTTCATTTGAATTTTTTCAGAGCCGAACTCCTTGATCACGTAGTAGACAAATACGCCTTTTAAAGGAAACGGTTTGCCTTGTGGATGCCAGAGCTCTTTGTGTTCGAAGTTGCCATGGTGCACTTCCCTCCAGCGACAGCCAAAGTCCTTCAGCATGGACTTGTTGTAGATGGAAGTCATGGTTATTCCGAGCCCAGCTTCCCGGCGATACCCCTTAAGGATCAGAGACTTCATGGCGGGCGACGTGTTGTGCCCATGCTCTTTGCCCTTGTACTTGTGAGGTGCACCCCACTTGTGTTTGGGAGTGGTATTGGCCCGGGACCAGCGTCCTATGCTGCCAATTGGATAGTGCAGCGCAAACCGGTTCCGGCCAAAGAGCATGAAGACATAGAACCAGAGGCGCATGCGGGTCTCGTTCCGCTTTGGGCTGCACGTGCGGGCGTGGGCATTGATGACACGATCCGGATCTTCGGCATCCAACACCTCGTCGAACTTCCGCGTGAGTGGAAAGATAGCCTCAACCTTCTCCTCCATCCGATCCGTATGGCTGCGTGCTGGTTTCTTCCTGAATTCGTCAAGGTTGTGAAGATTAAGGCCCTTCAAATCGGCTAACCATGGCGGCATGGACGACTGACGTTTTGCCTTGACGATCTTTCCCGCTCTCACACCGTCCTCGAACGATTGACGCTCCATGCCAATCAGAATCGGCAAAGGTGTAAGGGTGATCGTCCGGTTGGGGCGCTTGTCTGATTTATAGGTGACAGCTTTCGGCTCGCGCACAACAAAGAGCAAGAGCAGAACGCGATCGGTTTTTGAACTGTTTCTAAGGAAGTAATACGTCATACCCATCTCGAGCACGCCATACCCTTGCGGAGCCTCGAGTTGAGTGCCGATGCAGATGCCTGACATGCTCAACTCCTCTTGAACCAGTGGCTGAACTCATCAAGCACGTCGCGATGCTCCGCGATCAGCGGCCGCTCGATGAAAAAGTACTGGTAGAGGTCGATGCGAATCTCACGCTTCCAGATGGCCTGGTACATGACAATCTTCAGGTCATACAGCGCATGGCTGAACTCGGCCATCAGGTTGTGGATGACCTCTAAAGCCGAGACGCCGGCCAACACGCCAGCGCGCAGGGCATCAACGATCTCAAGCCGTTGCGCTTCATCGAACGGATGCACTCGTCTTTGCCATCCATAGATGTGTTCAAGGTTGGCAAGGACAGTCGTGTTTACCTTGTCCGCAGCGACCCGAATCGTGGGGATGTCAACGTCTTCATAAAGGATCTGCTCCGCCCGGTGCCGGACCTCTGCATGTCTGACTGCCCGCTTCATGTCCGTGTTGGGCCTGATGCCTACGGTAGGGACATCAAACTCAGCATCTGTGGCTTTGATGGTGAGGTTGATGCAATAGGGGCCTAGGTCATCGAGCAAGAACAGGAGGAAGTCGCCGATCCAGGGGAAGGGGACTGCAGCCATCACGGTTGGATCAGTCGTACTGGCAATGCGCAGGACAGGATGAAGCTCAAGAGCGCCGAGTTCCTCTGCGATGGCAAGGGTTCCCCGAAAACTAGGCAACTTCATGCCGACGGCAAGGGGGTGGCCCGTCAGTGGGTGTGGCGCTTGAAGGTAGGGAAGCATGCGCTGCTCCTGGATATCGAACAGCCAGGGGCAGTACAGCACGATGTACAGAACCCACTTCTCCGGTCTTGAGAGCGTACTGATCTCACGTTCAACCAGCGCTGACCAGACCATCGCAAACCGGCTCTTGTCCGGCGCTTCCTCTCGGACGGCGCGAATGGAGGGGGCATAGTCACGCCCGAATGCGGGCGGATCTTGGCGCGACAAAATCGTGCGCAAACGTGCCTCGGTAAGGCGGCGAACGGTTCCCATAGCTCATTTCCATGCTGCGTTAAGGCGCCGCACCCTTTTGGGGCGGCATCGTGGAATCCGCAGGCAGCAGCACAGGCCAGCACTCATCCGGTCAATGGCTTGACAGGACGCTGGTCTTGATGGAAAGTAGCGGTCAGGCGAAATCTCAAAATCTCTGCCCGCACATCCAAGCACCCGTAATCCCCTGCCAGGGGGATCACGGGTGTTGTGCTTTTTGCCCGTACATCTCGTGCATCAGGTCATTGCAGAACCTCCGGCCAAGTGAGAAATGGATTGATTTGCTCGCGGCGATTTCGATGAGGTGGACGCTGTTGCAATAGATGGAACGTCTGCCAAAGGGGATGTCTCCTCGTCTGGCGCTGCGCACTTGAGGCCAAGGGCCACCGCTGCGCGATGCGCTTGTCCGCGCCGACCATGTGTTCGCCCACTCAACAACGCAAACACGACTGAAGGCGCAAAGCCATGTGCCCGTGCCCACTCAGACGCAGTCACCCCATGCCGTTCTAGCCATGCTTGAGCTTCCGATGGGGTGCGGAGCATTGACGTGGACATTTGCAGTTGATTGGTGTTGGTGTAAACTTTTGACAATCATAGTGACATTTGAATGGTTCGCAAAATGTTTGGCAAACGACTGGCAGAGGAGCGACGACGCCTTGGACGGAGTCAAGATGACTTCGCCCAAGTTATCGCCATCGGTAGGTCCGGCTATGCCGCGTTGGAAGGGGACCGGGCTCCGCTCGATGTGTCCCGCTTGGTGACGCTCGGCGAAGTCGTGGGTGTCGATGTCATGTTCGTGATGACAGGTGAGCGCGCTGCAGTGGCTGCGACGCGCTTGATTGATTGGAGCCTGGTCGAGGGAATCTTGGCGGGCATGCACAGCTGGGCTGTCGCACATGACATCACCGTGCCCCCTACGAAGCAGATGCTGCTTTTGAAGTTGCTCTATCAGAAGTTGGCGGCTAAGGGGTGCATGGACACGCAGGCTTTAGACGATGCCTTGCGCTTGGTCGCTTGAATGGAATAAGTAGCGAGCGCAAGGAGTGAATAACATGAGCGTTTCGGAAGATCCCAAAAGGGTTGCAGAAGACGTTGACGCGGAATTGACGCGCGTGGTGAAGAGCCTCTTGCCGTCCCAGAAGCCAAAAGGTCAGCGCCGGTTTCGTTTTGCGATTGGCACGTTGTGCTTGGCGCCTTTTTGCATCACCGTCGCCTTTTTCATTTGGCCGAGTTCTATGCTCCAGGACCGAATGATGTGGTTGGGCTATGCCGTGCTGTTTCTGTTGATCGGCGCATGGCAGCTTGTTAAGTCAAACAAGGAGGCGGATTCTGAGGCTAACGGAGAGGATGACTGTCAGGCGGGAGACGGGCCTCGTAACAAGGTGCTTGCGCTGCGTAAGAGGCAGTAGCTAAGTCATAGACGGTTTACGGTCGCTTGTTGAGCATGGGAAAAATGACCACGAGCAAGGTCCGTGACCTACTTGACGAAGTCATTCCACAGGCTTGGCTGCCAAGCGAATCATTATTTAGCCTTTGCAGCAGGCATCATTGGCTTTCGAGGAATTACAGAGCCTCTTCGACATGTCAACAGCTGTTTGGGCATCGAAGTCAGGGCGCTGCGCATGATCTTCCCAGTCGGATCGGTCATTTTGTTGAAGTGACCGGTGGCCAACTCGGTGACGCCGAGTCCATCATCCGCTGCCGCACCGTATTGCCGTTCTACTTACCCTTTGCTGCGCGTGTTACCGAAGCCGACGTGATTGCACGCATGACCGGCAGGTCAATAGGCAGTTTGAAGTACCAATTGGGCCTGCTCACCAGCAGGTTTAGGGCGAACCATCCCCTAAAGGCCTGTCCTGCCTGCATGTCAGCAGATCGTTCGCAATGGGGCGCAAGCTATTGGCACGTTCAGCATCAACTGCCTGGCGTTTGGGTGTGCTCCGCGCATGGCGAGTTGCTTGCTCAGTCAAACCTGAAGGCATCTGGTGTCGGACGCTTTCAATGGCTATTGCCTGCCGCCTCTCACTTGACGCAGACTGTATCTGTTGCTGATGAGATTGAGGCGCTGAAGTGCTTGGGTAGGCTGGCAATCTGGCTTTGGTCCAGGCCTGCCGGCACACGATTTGACCCTGTGAGGGTCTCGGAGGCGTACCGTTTGGCTTTGCGCGACAAAGGCCTCATTCGGGGCGAAGGCCGTGGGCGATTGACACACAAGGAAATCGGCAAGCAATACGCCGATTTCGTAAGGCCACTTCGTCAAATTGATGAGCTGCGCGCATTGCCCGACTCCTCGGAGACTGCGGCACGTGAAGTCGCTCGGCTCTCGTATGAGCCGCGCAGTGGACAGCATCCCTTGCGCCACCTTGCGCTGATTGGATGGCTCTTTGGCGAGATGGATGTTTTCGTTGCCGACATGAGCAGACCCGCGGAGCCATTGGAAACCAGTGAACTGGAGCTAGATATACATCGAGGCGACGCAAGCAAAGCCCAACAGCGGATGGCGCTGTTGAATTTGGTCTCTGGTGGACGCAGCGTATCCACGGCATCGAGGCAATTGGGTATTGATCCGCATACAGGCATGGCATGGCTGGCCAGTGAAGGTGTTGCGACCAGCAAAAGACCCAGTCTGCTGAAAGATGATGTCAGGAACCGGATGACTTCCGCGCTGATGCGAGGAGCGTCCAAGAGCGACGTGGCATCGATGAGTGCTGTATCGATAGGGTCTGTGACGCGACTGCTGCGTACAGAGGTCGGGTTGCGAGAAGCATGGATGGCAGCCCGAAAATCGAAGGCTCAAAGGCATGCTCGAAATACCTGGAGCAAGCTCATTACGGCTAACCCAAATTCAGGCGTCAATGCAGTGCGTATGTCGAGGCCTGACATCTATGCCTGGATCTACCGGAATGATCGTGAATGGATGTTGGCGCAGGCACAAAGGCTGAGCGTTCAACGAGATCATGGTGGCTCAAGAGTGGACTGGGATGTCAGGGACCGGGATCTTGCGGCCAAGATTGCTGAAGTGGCAATGAACTTGGCGAGCGAAGCGCCAGGTCGCAGGTTAAAGCTTTGGCAGATTTACCAGAGGTTGCCGGAACTCAAGGCAAAATTGGGCCATCTCGATCAACTGCCGCTCACGCAGATGGCCATCAAGGCTGTGCTACGTGCTGAGACTGACGCAGGGCTATTTCCATACGGTACGGCCGAGAGCCTATGAATTTGAAAGATCGTCAAAAGCGTCCAGCCTTCTTTCCAGCGCTCCCACATCAGCGCCTTCTGACTGTCTGAATAGTAGATCCTTGGTCGCTGCTTCATCTGCAACACTCCTTTCGCTTGCGCGGTGGTTAGTGTGTTGCATCGACCGGTTGAATCCGCCGGCCTAAGCGGACGCTGAATGTGCTCACTGTATCCGCTCGCTTCGTCCCAAAGCCGCAGTTCTCTCAGTCGCGGGACCTGCCTGTAAGCTGACACTCAACCGGTGAATAAGAACTCTAAGTTGCCGTACTCGCCGGCATAATGGGCGAAAACAAAGACGGCTGACCGACGAGGTTCAGCTCTTACCGTTCACCTACTCACTCTTGTATGTCATTTTGAGTGATTTCCGAAATGCGTAATGCACGTAACGGCTAAGCCTGCACCTCAGGCTCAAGGCCCAGCAGCCGATCTCGCGATTCACACCCTGGGATGGAAAGCGTTCCAGGATCTCTGCGCACAGGTGTGCGCGGAAGTATGGGGCACAACAGTCTCGGTCTACCGAGAAGCTCAGGACGGAGGTCAGGATGCCGTTTTCCTGACCCGGAAGGCCGGGCAACGAGAGGCAGCAACGGAGGCGACCGTTCAGTGCAAGTTCAGCAGCAAGGCCGAACTACGACTTCGCGCCAGCGACATTGACTCGGAGTTGGGCACTGTACGAGAGCTTGTGTCTTCGGGAAGAGCAAAGATCTATTACCTGATTACCAGCCTTGGTGTCGATGCGCCGATGGCCGCGGCAATTCGAGACAAGCTGCTCGAAGCGGGTGTGGCCGAGCCCCATGTGTTGGGTCGCGAGTGGCTCACGCAGCAGATTCGCAGCAGTGCACGCCTCAGAGCGCTCGTGCCTCGGGTATACGGCCTAGGCGATCTTTCAACGATCCTCGACGAGAGGTGCGCACAACAAACACAGGCACTCCTAGGACACTTGAGGCCGGGCTTACGCGTATACGTTCCCACGGCAGCTCATCGAAGTGCCGTTCGCATTCTCTCAGAGCAAAAGATCGTTCTTCTGCTCGGCGCACCTGCGACCGGAAAGTCGATGCTGGCGGCAATCTTGGCGACGACAGCAATTGATGGCGAGGGCCATCAGTGCCTGAAGTGCGACGGGCCACTTGAGCTTACCGCCCACTGGAATCCTCACGAGAAGAATCGACTGTATTGGGTAGATGACGCATTTGGGCCTAATCAGCTGCGTCCGGATTTCGTAGACGGCTGGATAAGCGCCATGCCAAAGGTTAAAACTGCTATGGAGCATGGCAATCGCTTCATCCTGACTTCTCGCAGCCACATTTGGTTTGGTGCGAAACCCAAACTGGGAACCCGGAATCTGCCTGTTCTGACGGATGACAAAGCGGTAGTTGACCTAGGTACGCTGAGCCCTGAGGAGCGCGAGCAGATCATCTATAACCACATCAAAGCCGGAAACCAGCCCACTCAATGGAAGCGCCAAATCAAGAAGCACTTGCCACAGCTTGCCGAAGATTCAAGGCTGCTACCAGAGATCGCTCGACGTCTAGGCGACAGCAGCTTCACCAAATTATTGAAGGCGATGCCCGAGGACTTGATCAAGTTTGTGGCGGAGCCTGCTGAGTTCCTGGTCCAAACGATTCTAGAACTCGACGATGCGCACCAGGCCGCAATGACTCTGGTTTTCTTGCGGCAAGGAAAGCTTCCGGCCCATGAACTCACCGGCGACTCGACCAAGCTGGTAGCAGAGAAGTACGACGTAACGCCACGGGCTATTGCCGAGGCCTTGCCGCAGCTTGAACGGTCATTCCTGTCGGTCCGCCAAGAGGCGACACAAAAAGTATGGGGATTTGTTCACCCAACGTTCACCGACGCGATCAGCAGCATGCTGAGCGGGCGCCCCGATCTGGTGGAGCTGTACATCCAGGGAGCCAAGCTCGAGACGCTACTAACTGAAGCCGTGTGCGAAGGCGCAGCGCCAATTCGAGACGCGGTGGTCATTCCCGCTTCCGCTTCGGAGCACTTGGCTCGGCGATTGCTTGGGGCCCCTGATGTCCTAGATCTGAACCGTTCGTTGTTTGAGTTCCTGTCCGCCCGGGCCTCGGATGGTGTGATTAACGCAGTCCTCGACGCTGACCCAAACATGCTTCGTCGTGAGGCTAGACGCTACTGGAAGATCTGGGCAGACCAGCGTATTCGATTCCTCTCTCGTGTTCATAAGCTTCATCGGCTGCCCGATGATGTTCGCGCCGAAGCCGCGAATGAACTTGAGCGCACTGCGATCGAGGATCTGGACGTGTCCTTTTTGGACGTGAGCGATGTTCTCGCGCTCTTCCAGCCAACACGCTTGTTGAGCCTGGGGACACGTCTTGCGGGCATGCTCAATGATGTCATTTCAGACCGCATTCAAAAGATCGCCGAAGAAGCGGATCCGGCCCAAGATGTTCCAGACCAATTTGACCAAGTCAGGACATTCGTCGACCAGTTTCGAGAGTCCTTTGCGGACGATGACTCAATTCAGAGCAAGTTGCAGTCGTTGGGTGAGGAAATCGATGAAGCTGTAGCGGAGGTTTCAAAAAGGAAAACCCCCGATGAGGACTATGGAAGCTGGCCAGATGTATCCCCAGCAAAAGTCGCTGTGGCGCCGAGGGAACGATCAACGTTCAGCGACGTCGATGAATAGCCGCGACCACCAATCACCACGGGGTGGGCTATCCGGCAAATGACTGGTGGGCGCGTGATACCATCCTCCTGACGATACAAGGCCAGGCCCTTGATGCTTGGGTCTGGCTGTTTGGATTGCCAAGTCGTGCGCGCAACGAGTATTTGACTAGCCAATCGCTAACGACCGTCGCCGCTCACGGGCGATCACACAAGCATGGTATGAATCTTTTTCAACCAGCCTGATATCTCTCCATTGCCGTCGCTGTGCACTAGTCTGGCGGATGTCATCTTCGCGGCAGCATCGCGGTTAAGGCGTTTCTTGGCCCGGCTGATCTTGTCGGATAGCTCCTTTGCGTCTGCCAGGACATCCGCCCATGGCTTCGGACTGCCCGACGACTCGTGAACCGATTTCGCCACGATTAGCGGCACGTCGCACGTATCGGTAAAAGTGACCGCGATGCCGTTCAGACCTTCCGCAATCGCATCTGCATGCAAGTAGTTCTCAAGCTCGCGCTTTGCCGTTATGACCGCCCAAGATCTGTCTGCACGGGCATTGACTGCATCGCATTCCGGCTGGTACTGGGGCGGCGTGGCGTCGTCGCGGTCGTATATGTGAACTTCGGGAAGATTCAGATTCCTCAGGTAGTGCTTAGCAACCCATTGCTTCAGCGAACCGCCACCGAGCGGCACCAGTGCCACACGGTTGTCGTTGGTGAAGTCCACGATATCTGCAATGTCTGGCTTGAGCATGGCGCTGACACGCTCAAGGAATTCGATGTCGTTCGTTCCCTCAACGAAAACCAGAGCCTGAACCCGCCTGTCGGGCAGTACGCCAAGTTCATTCGCGATAACGGCCAAGTCGTCATCGTTGCAATGGGAAACTGCAGCGGTTCCATCGGCCTGCTTGCGCACACAACGGAGACTGTCGCTTGGAAGCAGACCAGCCAAGCCTGGCGTATGGGAAGTGACCAGCACTTGCGTGTTCTCGTCTACGGCAAGTTCCTTGAGCGCTTGTACAAGCAGTCGCTGATTTTCAGGGTGCTGCGAGGTTTCAGGCTCCTCGATAGCGTAGATGACGCTTAACGACCCTTTCTCTGTACGCCGCCGCTCAGCTTCCGCCCTAAAGAAGTTCAACAGAATAAGGCGGCGGACACCGCTTCCACGCTTATTAATGGGAATGTCGTTGTCACCCATCAACCCGAATTTAAAAACATCCCATTTGGGATCGGCCTTGAAGAACGGTTTTAGTTCGCTTGCCAGGCGGGTGTCCATCTCATTCAACTTTGCCAGTGTCCGCTTCGCAACGTCCTCCGCCCGCAGTCTCACGGCGTCCTCGATCTTTTTCAGATCGTCTGCCATTTCCTTAAGCGCCTGCGTGATCGCGAACTTCAGCGGGTTCTGAACCTCTTCGTCTCCGTCTTGGCTCGGCCGATCCGAACGAAAGAGTGCGTACATCGGAAGCTGTGGCTTGAGCTGATCCCATACCTTCTTAGCATCTTCCTTATCGAGCGGGAGTAGCTTGCGCTCAGGTGTCAGCGGCTTGCAAGCGTCGCGAATGGCCTGACGCATGCTCCCGTTGATCGTCAAGTTCACAGTAGATTCGTCGATGCCTAGTTTTTTGACCCTGGCTTTCAGCTCTGCATTCTTGAGCGCGAGTAGGTCGGCCGCGTCGGCATTGGTGGGGTGCAGCGCCGCCGCGAAAACTGATTCCTTCGGCGTTTTGGCCGAAGAGTCCCATTCCTTAACGATTTCAAGTTCCCCCTTTTCGTTCAACAAATGCTCGGCAGAGAGCGAGGTGCGAGCAGCCACGTCGAGGACTATCTCGGCAGGCAGGCATGTGAAAGCGCAGCCGACTCGGATAGTTGTTCCCGTACCATGAACGCACGCGTCGCCGCGCTCCGGTTTGCCGTCGTTGAAAAAAATTTCTAGTGCTTCTAAGATTGTGGACTTGCCTGCGTCGTTCTTGCCAATGAAGGCGGTCAGGTCGTCGATCGCAATCCGGCTACTTTGGGAGTACCCACGGAAGTTTTCAAGAATCACAGCTGCAAGTTTCACAAAGTCCCCTTTTTGGTCTTGATTTTTGGATTAGAGCAGACGATATCGACAAACCCGCCAGCAAACTCTGATGCGTCAAATTATGACCGGAGCGTTGGCAATTGGTCGTGCAAGCTGCACAAGTGACATCCGCGCTCTGCAATCTTGTCAACTAAGTAATAGAGCGTCCGCTCAGGCCGAATAGTGGTCATTCTCATCATCTCATGAGTGATGGCTCCTGGCCGAGCTCAGCCGGTCAGAGCCAGCGGAGTAGGCAACCTTAACCGGGCACAGGTGGTTAGTTCAATCGGAATACGAAGGGGATGGTCCCGCAGTATTTGGAGCATCGATTTGAGCCGAACGCGAACGATGGATTCCAGATGGAGGCGCCGAAGACGCGTCGTTTAGGCGACGCGTATCAGGACTTCCCGTCCTTAATTCAAACCCACCAGCTTCAGCTGGTGATTGTTTTGCTGTCGTTTTTTTCGCAAAATGTGCGCGAATGCGATCTGAGGTTTTCCAGTCGGACAGTGTTTTCTCGACCCTAGGCGTGTCCATTCCGGACCATAAGTCGTCGTCCTTTGTCATCAGTGGAGTTGACGGTTGCGCTGGTACGATGGTCGCATGGTAGAGCACCCCAGTCGAAGCGAAATCGAAACCGCCAAAGCAAGGCGCGCTGACTTTATGGCCGCCCTCCCGCTGAAGCTTTTAGAGGCCGAAGATACGCTGCCGTCGCGTGTGCGCGCGTTGAATGCGGCCACTCGAAGCAAAATTTATCTGATCTACCAGGTTGCCGACGATATCTCCCTAGTCCGAGAGCCATTCGTTGCGTGCAAGAAAAGTTGCTCTTCGTGCTGCCATATGAATGTCAGCCTTACCAAGGCGGAAGCCGAACGATTGGCAAAAGCTGTCGGCAGGAAGATGGCGCCGATCGCCGATTTTTCACGCCACGCGCCGGATAAGTTCGCTGGCATGCCTTGTCCTTTTTTGGACACGCAAGGAGCGTGCTCCATTTACGCCGACAGGCCGCTGTCCTGCCGCAAACACTCATCATTTTTTGAGACTGCGATGTCGTGCCATCCCTCGGTGATGAACACCATCGAGGGTCCTCAGGTCGCGTTTAGCGGCCTCGATGAGGCGCTCTTCACCGCATCTGGAAGCGATGGTGCACTCGTCGCCGATATTCGAGACTTCTTCCCCGTTCGGAGCTGATGTGGCCGAGCGGTGCAGGCTTTGTGGCGAGATGCGCCCCTTTCTTTTCCGCGACATTTTTCCCGCATTTGTCTTCCGCTGGAGCGTGAATGCTCGGGCGGGTCGCACCTGCGCAGCACCTTCGAGCTCAATCTGCGCGTGCAAGACTGAGTCAAGAAGCACTGGCTCCGTGCCTAATACGAGGAGCATTTCAGCAAGGACGAACGTGGGGTGTGCACGATGAGCAACCAGATGCGCAGTGTGAGTCGAAAGGCAAGCTGCGATGAGCCTCTTCTGTTATGGGCTGTCCGCGACTCCGACATCAAGCGATTTGTACACATCGGAATGCTCAGCCCTTTCGAGAAAGGTGCGGCATGCAAGTGCTTATGTCGATCGTGCGGTGAACGCCTGCTGGCCATCAATGTGGACAAGCCACCGGAGCACTTCGAAAGACGCGGAACACAGAGACGTCACTACAAACATCGCCACACAAGTTCCGAAGAGACTCGATGCTTGAGCAAAGTCGCGCGTCTTCTGGCACTGCAGCTCTTTGTTGAACAGGGGGTTGTCTTCCTGCCTGCACGTACCCGCCCAGTATCTCGCCAGCTACCAAATGGGCATCTGGTTGCTGATGAGCTAGTCCACTGAATCATTGAAATTGGTGATATCGACGCTGTGGGTTGTCGTACTTCCATTTGATCGGCTTGGGGTCTTTGTTGTATTCGCGGATGTAGCGCATGAGCTTCTTGTCCAAGTCCTTGACCGAGGTGAAGATGCCGCGGCTGATCACGTCGCGCTGGATGCGAGCGAACCAGTTCTCGACCTGGTTGAGCCAAGACGAATACGTGGGCGTGTAATGGATCTGGACATTCGTGTGCTTGCTCAGAAAGGCTCCCACAAGCTCGGTCTTGTGGCTGCTGACGTTGTCGCAGATGACGTGAATCTCGCGGTCCTGTGGTTGGCCGGCCACGACATCACTCAGGAAGCCGACGAACTGTTCGCTGGTGTGGCGCGCGGCGGTCATACCCAATACTTCGCCGGTGGCGGTGTTTAACGCGGCAAACAGGCTGAGGGTGCCGTTGCGCTTGTATTCGAAGCCGTGGCTTTCGGCTCGCCCGGGCGCCAGAGGCAGCATGCGGTCCTTGCGATCGAGCGCCTGGATAGCCGTTTTCTCGTCCACGCAGAACACTGCGGCGTGCGCCGGCGGATTCAGGTACAGGCCGATCACGTCCGCAGCCTTGGCCTCGAAGTCCGGGTCGTTGGAGACGAGGTGCCGCTGCAGGCGGTGCGGTTGCACACCGTGCTTGCGCCAGATGCGTTGCACGGTAGAGAACGAGACATCGCCCAGTTCTGCTGCAAGCTTGCGACTGCTCCAGTGCGTGGAGCCGTCCTTGGGCTTGTGTTTGAGCGTCTTGTTGAGCACGCGGGCCTCCAGCTTGGCCACCGGATGCACGGGCGCGCGACCCGGGTGCAGCGACACCAGCCCGGCCAGACCTTGAAGTTCGAACGCCTGCGTCCAGCGCGTGATGAACGCGTCGTTGCAGGCGAGCTTGGCCCGGATGTCAACCCGGCGCTCGCAGTCGGCCCACAGCAGCACGCAGCGCGCACGCCGCGCCAGCGCCGCGCTACCACTGCGCTTGCGGATCACCGCCTCCAATTGGCCGCGCTCGTCGTCTGTCAATAGCATTCTGTACATACCCTCCAATATGGAGCATATACAGCCAATTTCAATGATTCAATGGACTAGCAATCCCTGCTGAATGGGCCCCAGTGCGCAGCAGAGTCTGGGTTGATGATCACAGCGCCGTTCTGATGCTGGAGGATGGGCGAGAGTTGCTTGTTACCGTCCGTGCTCATCACGTGCTTGACGATAAGTTGAATTCGACCTGCGTGCTCTCGCTAGCTGGCATCAAGGACCCCAAGATCGCCACCTGGGACACAGAAAAGATCCTTGAGCATCTCCGCGTATCTGGATGCGGGCTGAGCTGGGACCGTCATTGGGGCGACGATGACCTTAAAGACCGAGAAGCCGCGGCGCTGTTGCAGAGCGAAGAGCAGTTTCTTGGCGGGATTCCGCGTGAATGGCTCGAAGGGCTGGACGGAAAACAGTTCAGCGAAACCATACTGCATTGGGTCATAAAAAGAGCCATTGCTGTGAAAGGCGAATTCTATGTACCGGCGATGAGCGTTGACGTTCATAAATCGATGCCTGACGGGTCTGAATCTCAAGAGGCCGCACGCTGCCCTGCCATGCTGCTCCTGCTGCAGGATATTAGGCTGGAGAGACGTCTTGGCAACATGGTGCCTGACGTGATCTGCCGCGCCCGCCGGGCTGATGGAAGAGGCGCAAGCTTTGATTTGATGATTGAAGCTGCCGTGACCAACTACATAGACCAGGCAAAGACTCAGAAGATCAAGCTGGCGGGAATCGCATGCATCCAGATTCGTGCTGATCGGTTCACTCAATCGGGCAAAGTCCCTGTTGCGGAAATCGAAGAGGTCGTCTGGTCCGACACCTCCGTAAAGCAGTGGATTGTTCATCCATGGATTGACGAAGAAATCAAGAAAACTCGCCGACGCTTGGATGCCCAAGCCAACGAAATCCGAAGAGCCATGGAGGCCGAGGCACGAAAGCAGGAGGAGCGGGAACGGAAGGCTCAGGAAGAGAAGGAGCGACAAGAGAAGGAGCAGGAGAAAATTCAGCTCTGGATAAACGGATGTGACGAGCGATCACTTCTGCGTGCGTACGTAAAGGTTCTGAAAGCCTCTTGGACGGGTGAGGCGATGTACCTAGTGGGCGAAAAGGCAGGAACGCATCAAGCCCTCTGGAAAGAAATGGTTCGGCGCAAGCTGGTCCATGACAACAGGGCGGTGTTAGAGTCGACTTCAGGTCTGCTGCGCATGCTGCTGCAGCTGGAAGAAGAGCCGTCGCATTCGATTGGAACTCTTGCCGTAGGCCGTCTTCGAGCAGCGATAAACGACTACATGGAAGATCCGCACAATTCCATCGTGCTCATGTTTGCTCTTGCGAAGCGGCGATTGGAAATGCTCCCGAGTGACACCATGCAATTCGACGGTCTTTGCACCACGTTGCGTGAGAAGGTGGGCGGTGGCTTAACGCAGTACCAACGGAACACAGAAAACGACCGGTTGTTCGCGATGTTGTTTCCAAGCATTGCGGCAGATATTGCTTCCGAATACGGCACTTCAGACTATTACGCGAAGATGCGTGTGCAGAAACAACTCCAAGTCGCACATGAGAAGCGAAGGGCCGCAAGGAAGGCGCTGGTGAGGTCAGGCCGCCAAAGGCAAGGCGAAGAAAAGAGAGCCTTGGCGGTGAAAAGTGCCCTAGATGCAGTAGCCGGCACACTGAAATGGAGGGATTTCCCGTTTGGAGATCCTAGCCCGGTACAGCTCTACGCTCAGCACAACGGTAAAGCTCGGCTTCAGGGCCTCAGTGTGCTTGAGTTCTACAAGAAGGCAGAGCAGTATCGCAAACAAAGAGATTCAGTAGACAACGCACTTCGCGCAATGTCCTTCACTACTGAAAAAGACGTCGCTTCGGCTGTCAGCTTGCTACTGCATGCGAAACTGTGTGTAGACCTTTCGAGCCGCGCCTGACACAGCACCCTGCGCGCCTATGAAAGCTGTGGATGCTATTTCAATGGCAAAGAGCATGAGATGGGTGTTTCCCAGACGTCGCTGGCTTGGGTCTAACTCCACCCTATACAGCCCGCGCGAACCCAGCCCGAGCCATACATGACGAAGGGGAGATGCTCGGAAGTCCGGTTGATGCTTTCGGGAAGGTGCCCGACGGACTTTCTTTGTTGGAGCATTCTGGGGAGCCGTCGATTCGGCGATCTCCGACGGACTTTCCAGAACAGACCAGTAGACGAAGAATCAACGAGTTATGAGTGGAAGTTCCGACGGACTTTATTTGTTGCAGTCACCGTGTGAATATTTCATGGTCGTCTCTCACCGGAATGCATCGACGCTGGTGCTCAAGCCCTTCATTGATCTGGTGCGCGCCGAGGCCGTGCGGCTGTTGCCGAAAAAGTGGTCTCTGGAAGGCTGAGAAGCGTTACTGCATAGCTCAGCCGAGGCCGTCTATCCACCGAGGGCCATCCTTATATGGTTTGCCCATATAAGACCTTCCCTGGAGCGCAGCTCTTATTTCAGCGAAAGAACGTACTGCACCAGGGTGCGAACATCCGCCTCCTTCACGGTCACGTTCGGCGGCATGGGCACCTCTCCCCAAACGCCCTTGCCACCCTTGCGCACCTTTGCGACAAGCACGGCCTCGGCGCCTGCGTCTGCGGCATACTTTTTACCGATATCTTTCCAGGCGGGGCCAACCAGCTTGTTGGCCATTCCGTGGCAAGCAAGACAACCATTGTTCTTCGCCAGCTCCATTGCAACCGCTTCATCGACGGCGTAAGCGTGCACCGTCGGTACTAGCGCAGTGAAGGCAATCAGTGCTTTTAGTTTCAACATTGTCAATCTCCAAAGTTTGGGGTTAAGAACTCAGGCAATATTTCTTGGCTTAAACGTCATCTGCGTAAAGCTGTGTTTGTAGGGCGATTCACCCATGCGCCTGAGCACGCCACGGCCTAGCTTGTAGCGGTAATTGTTGGTCATCGGGTCTGGCACCGCAGACACCACGGCGTTGGCTGGCGAATTGGGAAAATTAAAGTTCGCCATCGCCACGCCTGGGCGCATCTCGTCCGACACAAGCGCCACTGCGACAAATCGCCCTTCGGTGGTGCGGATGTGCCCCTCGCGCAACAGGTTGTTGAAATTCATGTCGGCATCCAACACACCCTGTGGTTGGCTCATCTGCACATAGACCGTGTCATTGATGATCTCGACATAATCACCCGATTCAATCCCCTGCACCTTTGCATCGTCAGGATGAATGACGATGCCCGCATCGGGCCAGCGCTGTGACAAATAGGGCTTGCGACGGTCATCGAAACCGGATTGCCAAGTTTCGTTGAAGCGGCCGTTGGTAACCCAGATTTCACCGCGGTCGGTGCGCGGTTTGACCGCCTCGTAGAACTGTATCCAGCCGGCGTATTTCCAGGGACTCTTCAACAGCAAGGCCTTGCCGCTTTGGGTGTTGAAGGCGTAGAGAGCCGGAAGTTGCACCTCGCCTTGTTCCATTTCGCCCCAGTTGTTGTTTGGATCGTGCAGGCGCTGGGTACCCACCAGTTCTCCATTGCGCACGCGGATCGGTGTCTGGATACCTGTCGTTCCATAGCTGCGAAGCAATTCCTGGCCTTTGATCTTCATGCCCTGGGCTTTGGTGACCAGCGGGTGGTAGTTCAGCACGCCGCTGCGAGAAAAGCGCGCGGCTTCCTCGAACACATCGTTGCTGTCCTTCCAGGCATAACTGCCGTCGGCGTCGAACCCCATCTTCTGTGCGAACTTTTGCACTGCCCACCAATCGGGCTTGGCCTGACCAGGCGCATCGTAGAACTTGCTGTACAGCCGTAGCCGGCGTTCAGAATTGCAACGAGTGAAGTTATCCTCGCCCCAGGCGGCAGCGGGGAGCACCACGTCGGCGAACTCTGCGCCCACCGGCGCCACGGAGTAGATGTCGGAATCGACCATCACCATGCCGCCGGAATCGACGCGGCGCTTGAGCACCTCAAATATTTCCTCACGCTTGAGGCTTCTGATCTGGTGACGATTGCCGCGCGTGAGTTCGCGCATGCGTTCCTCCAAGGCATTGGAGGCCATCATTGCTGCAATCCAGGTGGTACCGATGACCCACGCGAACTTCAGTTCGCCGGCCATCAGCCAGCGGTCCATATTGAAGTCCTTCTTGCGTCGGCCGGGGTACTTTTCGGGGCTGAGCCAGCTCGAACTGCCTCCCGCCGAGATCATGCCGCGTTGGTGGCCACCGCCGCGCGAGATCATGCGACCAGGCCGGTTGCCTGCACCACAGATCAGCCCCAGCGAGGCCAGGGACGTGGTGTTCATGTAGTTGTTGGTCCAGTAGTTACCCTTCTCCAGCATGAATGAAGTTTTGGGACGCTCGCCCTTGGCATTGGGCTTGGCGATCCATTCGGCCGCCATTCGGATGTCGTCCGCATTGAGGCCGGTGATCTTTGCTGCCACGTCGAGTTTGGATTCTTCTTGTGCCAGGATGAACTTCGTGTAGTCGGCCCAGTCGCTTTGCCATGTTCCCCAGGTGGTGCGCCATTGCCAGCCAGTGTTGCGCGTACCTCGGCCATAGCCGGACTCCACTTCCCAGGTGTTGGCGATCCACTGGTCGATGAAGGCCTGGTCCTGCCAGCTGTTCTCGATCACGATGCGTGCCAGCGCCATATGCAGCACGGTGTCAGTCCCCGGGATAATGGGCAGGTGGATTCCGCGCTTTTCGCGCAACGCCCAGGCCACACCCATGGTCTTGTGCGGCGTGACGAAGATGAATTTCTTGTCGCCGGGCATCATCCACTGCGTGAACAGCGTGGTCTTGGTCTCGTACGGGTCCACCCCGGACAGGAACGCCACCTCGCATTGGCTCCAGTCTTCGTAGCTGGCGGCGAAGGAGTCGAGGCCTACGTCGTCCAGGCCGGTGGCATCGTTGGTATCGGCGCATTTGTCGTGCGGTGCGATCGACGGCGTGCCGATGGAAGTCCTGCCCAGCTTGGTGATGGCATAGGTGTTCTCGAAGTACTGGTAGGTGTACATCTTGATGCCCCAGGCGTGCTCGCCGAACTTGGACAAAATGTACTTCGAGATGTCGGCCATGACCTCGGTGGCGAGGTCCCAGCTCACTGGCGTGAGGATGCCATTGACACGGATCATCGGTGAAGTGAGTCGTTCACGCGTCTTGTTTTCGGCGTTGTAGCACTTCTGTGCCAGCGTGCCGCCACGCACCGAGTGGTTGCCGCCGACGTTCACGACGGTCGCATCCTTGTCCGGCACGACCACCATGTGGTGCGGCTTGCCTTGGAACTGCACGACGTTGTGCTGTGTGGGACTGATCCAGGCCCCCAGCATATTCTGGTGCGGAAACTCGCTCTTCAAGGCATTGCCCGCCGCAGCGCGGGAGCCCTCCTTGCCGACGGGCCATCGGTAGACCTTGTAGCCACAGCCGACGGTACAGTAATCACATGCCGTGGTGAACGTGGCTGCATCCTTGGGGGGGAGCGGCACATGGTCTTGCGGTTCGAAGCGTTCTTCGTTGCTCATGATTGGTTTCCTTTAGGTGCGGCTGACATTGGCGCTATAGCCATAGATGAGGCCCTGCACGCCGACGGCATAGATGTCTTCCCCCTGCAACTCAAGCACGATTTGCGGCAGGCTCTCAGTGGAATGTCCCGAAACCACCATGCCGTGGCGCGTGAGGTCGAAGGTGGTCAGGTGCAACGGACAGGGCCCCAGAACCTGGTGTTGCGCCTTGTAGGTTCCATCCAGCGGGCCGCCCATGTGCGGGCATTGCTGATTGAAGGCGACGATATCCTTGTCGGGCCCAATGGCTCCGCCCGCCGCAGAACCCACCTTGACGAGTATGTTGCGCACATCTGGGTATGGGTAGTTGAAGGCCACCGGCTCGCCAAGCTTAAGTGCCGACAAGCTGGCGATGCGCTGGCGCGGGTACGTGGCGCGCAACGCGCGTGCGCCCTGTGCCTGGGCATCCAACGACACGCCGGCGAGCGACACGGCCACGACGGTGACACTGCCCGAAAGCAGGAAACTGCGGCGGCTCATGCAGGCGCGCTCGCCGCGGGAGTGGTCGTGCTCCCCCTGATCGGATATTACAAAGTCGGGATGAATGTCGATGGTGGTGTGTTTCATGGTGTCCTCACTTCTTGATGGGTGCCAGCGGCTTGTAATCGCCGGGTAACTTGGGATCGTCATGCAACAGGGGCTTATCCATTGACAAGGCTTCGAGGAAGCCGATCAAGTCGATTTTCTCGGCGCTGCTCAGTCCCAGCGGTTGGAGCAATGGACTCTTGTCGGCGTCTTTGCCGCCACCAGCGTTGTAGAAATCCACCACCTCGGCCAGCGTGGTGAAGACGCCGTTGTGCATATAAGGCGCCGTGTACTTCAACTCGCGCAGCGACGGCGTGCGGAACTTGCCGATGTCCTTTGGATTTTTGGTCTGGTAGTACAGGCCGAAGTCCGTCGGCGCATTCCTATATTGACCCTCCGGAACACCCTTTTGGTAGTGCTCCCAGCGGTGCGTGATCTGCAGCAGTGGGTCGTCTCGAAACCCCGGGTGCTCAGGCAGGCCCAACCGGTAGAACTTCTGGTCGGATACGAGCGCGCCGTTGTGGCACTGGATGCAGTTCGCCTTGCCGTTAAACAAGGTCATGCCACGTTGTTGCGATTCGGTCAGTGCCTTCTTGTCGCCGGCCAGCCAGCGATCGAAGGGCACCTGCTTCGCATCGGTGACCACCGTACGCTGGTAGGCTGCAATGGCGCGCCAGGCATCGTTGATGCGCGGCCATTCGGTACCGAAGACTTTGAGGAAGGCATCGACGTACTCGGGGATGAAGCGCAAGCGCATTTCCATCACGGAACTGTCGCCGTTGCCCGCCACTGCCCCTTCAGCTGCAGCTGGCGCCTGTCCTTCGAGGCTGGTGACATTGCCCTCCCAGAAAAGCTTGTTGTAGTAGGCCGAATTCAATATCGTCTGCGAATTGCGCCAGTGTTTTGTCCCCGGATAGCCGCGCGAGATTGCGCCACCATCTCCCCAGCCAAGGTTGGGGAGATGGCAGGAGACACAGGGCATGCTCCCGTTGCCCGACAACCGCGATTCCCAAAAGAGCTTTTTCCCCAATTCCTCCTTGGCAGGGGTGTTCGGGTTGTCTTTCGGAATGGATGGTGGTGGCAGCGTTGCAAGTGGCGGCACAGCAAGTGCCACCGTCTTGTTGGTCGACTGGGCCAAGGCCAGGGATGCGCTGAAGGCCAGCATGGCGGCAATAGTGAAATTCCTGTGGAGTGTCATGGTCGGCTCCCGTTCAGTTTTTGCCAAAATTGCCGCGAGCCTTCAGATCCGGCAGTGGCGGTTGCTCGACCGTGATCGGATCGCCTGACAGGGACAGCAGGAATGCCACCAGCCCTTTCTTCTCTTCAACCGTCAGGCCCAGCGGCCTGAGGTCGGTGCCATTGCCGCCACCGCCGCGGTCGTAAAAGTCCACGACGTCTTCCAGCGTTTTGAACACGCCGTTGTGCATGTAGGGTGCCGTAACCTTGAGTTCACGCAGCGAAGGGGTCTGGAATTTGCCGATATCCTGCAGGTCCTTGCTGATCGCATACAAGCCCACATCCGTTCGAGCCGCCATGTAGTTGGGCATGCCGCTGCTCGCATAGTGGCGCAGCATCGTGAGCGTGCGCAGCGGGTTGGCCAGCACGTCCGGATGTTCGGGTACGCCCAGGCGGTGAAATTTCCCGTCGGAGCCAATGGGTCCGTTATGGCACTGCACGCAATTGCCTTTGCCATTGAAAACCGCCATGCCCAGCTTTTCCTGTGCGTTCAAAGCCTGGGTATCGCCTCTGAGAAACCTGTCGTAGGGCACGTTTTTCGATTCAATGGATTGGATGAAGGCACCAATCGCGTTGAACATGCGCGGGCTGTACGGGTCGCTTCCCTTGCCAAACGCGGCCTCCCAAAGATTGACGTATTCGGGTATCTGTTTGAGCCGCTCCTGCACGATGCGGCCGTCGGCGTTCATGAAATGCGCCTCCGTGACCATGTCGCGCACAGCAGTGCCAGCATCCGTGCCGTCCAATCTGCCATCCCACATGAAACGTACCCGGTGCCGGAGGTTTATCAATGGCGGTGCGTTGCGGAAATACTCCATTGACGTATAGCCGGCTGACAGCGGCAAGCCGTCACCAAGGCCTTTCTTGGGGTCGTGGCAACTGGCACACGAACTGCCCCAGTCTCCGGCCAGGCGGCTGTCGAAGTACAGATGTCGACCCAGGTTCACCATCGCCGCATTGGCAGGCTTGGATTCGGGCAGTGCGGTCAGGGCCGCAGCCGCATTGCCAGTGGTCGCTGCGCTGGCACAGAGCAGCGGCAGCGCAGCGGCCATGCCGCTCAGCCATGGAACCCAACGGCGCCAAGTGTGTATGCGCAGTTTCACGTTCATCATCAGTCCTCTCGTGGTCATCAAAACCGTGTTGATCAAAGGGACTAACGCACGATGTGTGCCAGCGGCATGCGCTTGCCGCAGCATTTGAAACGCTGGCAATGTGGCCAGAAAATGACCGATCGGCCAAGCGCCGACCGGTCAGACTTTGACCACTATTCCTCTTCGGATAAACCGACTGCGCCCAGCCGGTTGCGCAGGGTCAGGCGTGTGATGCCGAGCAGTTCTGCCGCATGGGTCTTGTTGCCGCCGCAGTGATCGAGCACCTGCTGGATATGCCGGCGCTCGGCGGCGGCGAGCGTGAGATCCGAGCCGCTTTTCACGGCAGCGTGAATGGCGACGGATCCGGCCAGTTGGGGGGCCGCATCAACGATCTCGTGTGGCAATTGCGCGCGCTCGATAGTGGGCCCGTCGCAAAGAATCAACGCGCGCTCGAGCACATTGCGCAGTTCACGAATGTTGCCGGGCCATCGGTAGGCGATCAAACATCGCCGCACCTCATCGCTCAGGCTTGCTTGGCCGCTGCCGATCGTCGGTGCAAAGCGCGCCAGAAAGTACTCCGCCAAGGCCATGATGTCTTCACGCCGCTCCCGCAGCGGCGGTACTTCGATCGTGCCAACATTCAGGCGGTAAAAGAGATCCTGCCGGAACGTACCCTGCGCCACCATGCCGGCCAAGTTGCGGTGGGTCGCCGCCACGAAGCGGACATCAACACGGGTTTCCTTCTGGCTGCCGATGCGGCGAAAGGTCTGGGTTTCGATGGCCCGCAGCAGCTTGGGCTGCAGCGCCAGAGACAGGTCTCCGATCTCGTCAAGGAACAGCGTGCCCCCGTCTGCTAGTTCGAGCAGGCCCTTGCGCGCCTGGCGCGCGTCGGTGAACGCCCCTTTCTCGTGGCCGAACATCTCGGCTTCAAGCAGCCCCTCGGGCAAGGCGGAGCAGTTCACGGTGACCCAGGGGCCACCAGCACGCGGAGACCGCGCATGGATAGCCTGCGCGACATGTTCCTTGCCGGTACCTGATTCACCCAGAATCAGCACCGGCACACGCGCCGCGGCTGCAATGCGCTGAGTGGTGGCAACCAGGTTGAGGAATGCTGGGCTCACGCCCACCATCTCCATGGTGGCCTGACCATCGGCTTGTGCGCGGCGCCAAGCCACCTCGCGCCGCAGTTTACGAACCTCTAGGGCACGGGCGACGACGCCGCGCAGGTCCTCCAAGTCGAATGGCTTGTTAATGTAGTCGTATGCGCCCGATTTGAGCGCGGCCACAGCTGTGCGCACTTCGGGATAGGCGGTCATCGTCACCATGACCGGGTCCTCGCCCGACTCGGCCAGCCTTGCGATCACGTCGAGCCCCGAAATGTCCGGCAGACGCAGGTCCACGAGCGCCAGATCGAAGGGCTGCTGCTGTGCCAGCGCCAGGCCCATTTCACCCGTGTCGGCCGATCGGACATCGAAGCCCTGTTTGGTCAGGAAGTCCTGCAGGGTGACCCGCAGCGTGCCGTCATCCTCAATGATCAATATGCGATCCAGCATCTTGCCTCCTGTTATGCCTTGGGCCAGTCAAGCACGAATCGTGCGCCCTCGCCAGCCTGGCTCTCTACTTCAATGGTGGCTCCATGCTCCTGCACAATCTTTGCGGTGATGGCCAAGCCCAGGCCGGATCCCCCTGGCCTGGTCGTGAAAAAGGGATCGAAGATACGCGGTAGCACCTCCGGCGGAATTCCGGCTCCACTGTCCTGGACGGTGATGCGCACGCCCGGCCCTGTTGCCCTCGCAATGAAGAGCAGGGGGCCGCCTTGCGGCATCGCATGCAGCGCGTTGAGGAGCAAATTGAGCAGAACCTGCTTGAGCTGCGGCGCATCGGCGTGCAAGGGGGGCACATCGGGCGCAATGTCGACCGTGACGACGATATTCTGGCTGCGTGCTTCCTTGTCGATCCAAAACAGGACGTCCTCAATGACCGCCTGCAGGAGAACGGATTGCAAGTTCAGGGCGGCCGGCGCCGCAAAACCGTGGAAGCTGCGCAGGAAGCCGGCCAAGCGGTCGATCTCGGACTCCAGACGCTTCAGAGGATCCAGGATGACGATCGGCAGATCTTCTTCGTACTGCAGCGCCTGCACCACGGCCTTCATGCCCGCCAGCGGGTTGCCGATCTCGTGCGCCACACCCATGGCAAGTTCGCCCATGGTTGCCATCTTCTCGATCTGGAACATCTGGCGGTCCAGTTGACGGCGTTCATCCTGCAGCCCACGCTCTTCGGTGACGTCTCGCGCCACCACCACAAGCGAATGCCGCTGGCCATCGTCGGGCGATGTATCAACGGCCACAGCCAGCACCCGTGCACCCAAGGACACGTCGCGGCGGAGCGTCTCGCCAGGCCTTATCTCGGCGGCAAGTTCGGGCCACTGTGGCCAGGCCTCGCGCAACGGGGTGTCCCGGCAGTCCGGATCGAGGTCGAAGAGGCGCCGCGCCGCAGCGTTGGCGAGCGTGACATCGCCCTCGGGAGCCACCGCCAGGATGGCGTCCCCGGCATGCCGAAATACCGACGCCAGCAATGCGCGCTCAGCGGCCAGTTCGCGCGTGCGGTGGGCCACCACTTCCGCCAATTGGGCACGATGGGAATCGATGTCATGGTAGAGCGCCGCCAGGCGGTCCGCCATGGAGTTGAATCGCACCCCCAATTCGGCAATTTCATCGCACCCGGTCACCTGCACCCTGCGTGTGAAATCCCCCTCCGCGATCACATCTGCCTCGCGTGTCAGATCTTCCAGTGGCCCCATCAACCGTCGCGACACCGTATAGCCGCCTATGGCCGTAACACCGAGTGCGACGAGCAGGACTGCGTACAAAAAGTACAGGTTGACAACCGACTCCCACAGAATGCGCTCTGGAAACGCCAGCGCCATTACCCAGCGCGTGCGATCGGAACCTGCATAAGCGGTCCCGAACTCCACCGGTACATGCGCGACGATACTTTCCGCTGTCTTGACTGTCCCCGCCCCAGTACCCAGCAGCTCAGACAGGGCCTTCTGTCCAAACTGGTTGGTGAGCGCGCTCACCGGTTGCATGGCAGAGCCCGACTGGTGTCCGGTAGAACGGAAAAGGTAGTGCCCCGAGCGGTCAAAAAGGTATGCGGTACCGTCACGGTCCCGGACCATCTGCTGAAGTGGCTCCAGCAGGATCTGTGCGTGCAGGTTGACGATGATCAAGCCACGTATGCGCCCGTCAGGCCCGGTGATCACGGTCGCCACCCGGACGACGGGCCGCTCGGGCTGCTCGACCTGCCCGAATTCCTCGTTCAGATCCAGCGGCGACACATACAACTCGCCCGGTTTGCGCGTCAGCGCATCGCGAACGTAGTAGCGCTGAGACTTGTCTTGCAGGAGCGCACTTGGCACGACCACAACTTCGCCCGCGCGTTTCTCCACGCGCACTTGCTCCCGTCCGTGTGCATCGAGGATCCGCATCTGATAGATGTATGGATGCAGTTCCGACAACCGGACATAGTTGCGCGTGATGGCTGCCACCCGCTCGACGCGTTGCGCTTCGTCGCCCGCATCAAGCGCATCAAACAATATGGCGACATTCGACATGTTCGCCAGAAAGCGCAGTTCGGCCGCCACTTGGTCGAAGAATAATTGGATGCCTGCCGCGCGGGCTGCGACCTCTTGCTGCAGGTGTGCCAACGTCTGCGCCCGCAGTGTGCTCAATGAAACCGTCACACCCACAAAACCAGCGATCGCAATCGGAAGGACTGCTGCAAACAGGAACGCTAGATAGATCCGCCGCGCCAAACTCGCACGCAGCCAATGCTTGGTGGGCACGTGGGGCGATGAGGAATGGGGGGGCAACTTCATGGCTCAGGCATAGTGTGCCTGAGCTCAGCCGGATACTTGCGCGCAACGCCAAGGTTTCTGGGGTTGGACGCCGCTCACTTCGCGTAAGCGAAGTTATGCGGCGGCACAAGCCGCGCAACCTGGCCAAGAGCGTCACGGTGGAGTAGTCAGCACCAGAAAATGGTCCAGCATGTGGAAGTGATCCTCAAAGAACTCTTCTTCCATGGCGGCCAGTTTTTCCACCGCGACCCACTCCACCTGCATGGCATCGTCGTCGGCCCGCACGGCCGGAAACGGCGCATCGCCCAGGTCGAAGTAGTGCGCATGGGTGATGGTGCGTCCGCGCTGGCTGCGGTCGGGGTGGTCGAACACCGCCACCGACTGCAGCGCCGCGCGCATGCGGGCTTCGGGGAGGTCGCAATGGGTTTCCTCGGCCAGCTCGCGCAGGCAGGATTGCCACACGGTCTCGCGCTGCTCGATGAATCCACCCGGCACCGCCCGCAGGCCCTTGCCGGGGGCGTGGGCGCGGCGGATCAGCAGCACCTGGTTCTGGCAGCGCAGAACGGCATCCACCGTGACGAACACCGGCGGGTAGGGGGCTGCAGCCCAGGCCTCGCGGTAGCCGCGCAGCATGCGCCACTCTTGCTGCAGCGCGGGGTAGTCGGTGGTCTGTGCAAAGCGCTCCAGAAAGTCCAGCGTGCTCGCGGGCATCTGGGCGGCCAGGTCGTTCAAGGCGGCCCGCACGGTGCCGGGCGTGGCACCGAAGTAGGCATCGCGGATGGCCGTGGCATCGATGCGGCCCTGGCGCTCGACGTGGATCAGTTCCCAGCCTGGAAAGGCGCTCAGGTAGCTGCTGGTCGCATCCTTGAAGTGGCCGACCAGGCCGATGCGGGCATCCGCTGCGGCGATCCGGGCCACGCCCTTGCGCACGGCCTGCACCCACAGGGCCTCGTTGTAGTAGTCGCGCATGGGCAGCACTTGCACGCGGGCCCGGTCGGCTGCAGGCAGGGCAGCCAGCATCATGCTGGCGCGTTCGTCGCAGGTGAAGGGGTTTTTGGGCGAGCGTGCCTGCCAGGCCGAACCCATCACCACGATCACGCTACGGGCGCTGTCGAGCGCACGTTGCAGCAAGGCCATGTGGCCGTTGTGAACGGGTTCAAAACGCCCGATGTAGATGGCGGTGTCGAGCATGGGTCTCCGGTCTGTTCTGGCGCAAGGCGGACTGGGCTGCATCAAAAGCAATAGCGCCCTGCGCTAGATTTTCCACCATGGAGTGTCCGAGGTGCTTCATCTGCAAGCACCTGGCGCTCTTCATGTGATAGCAATTGCCGGGTGAGGCAAGGGTGAGCGGCAAACGCGGTTGGCGGTCTTGGGTCTGCGCTCACATCGCCGCGCGATGTGAGCCTGCGCCGAAAGCCGGCCAAGCGCGCTGTGCGCGAGGGCCTTACAGGCCCGCAGCTGCGCGCAGTGCAGCCGCCTTGTCCGTACGTTCCCAGCTGAACTCGGGTTCTTCGCGGCCGAAGTGGCCGTAGGCGGCGGTCTTTTCGTAGATGGGGCGCAGCAGGTCCAGCATCTGGATGATGCCCTTGGGGCGCAGGTCGAAGTGTTCCTTGACCAGCGCGGCAATGCGCTCGTCCGGGATCACGCCCGTGCCTTCGGTGTACACCGTGATGTTCATGGGTTCGGCCACGCCGATGGCGTAGGCCACCTGGATCTGGCATTGCTTGGCCAGTCCGGCCGCCACGATGTTCTTGGCCACGTAGCGCGCGGCATAGGCGGCCGAGCGGTCCACCTTCGTCGGGTCCTTGCCGCTGAAGGCGCCGCCGCCATGGGGGCAGGCGCCGCCGTAGGTGTCCACGATGATTTTGCGGCCCGTGAGACCGCAGTCGCCTTGCGGGCCGCCGATGACGAAGCGGCCCGTGGGATTGATCAGGTAGCGCGTGTTCTGCAGCCAGTCCGCAGGCAGCACGGGCTTGATGATTTCCTCGATCACGGCGTCGATGAAGCTCTGCTTCATCTTGGTGGCGGTTTCCGACTGGTCGGGGTGGTGCTGGGTGGAGAGCACCACGGTGTCGATGCTGTGGGGCTTGCCGTCCACGTAGCGCATCGTGACCTGGCTCTTGGCGTCAGGGCGCAAAAAAGGCAGGCGGCCGTCCTTGCGCAGCTGGGCCTGGCGCTCCACCAGGCGGTGCGCGTAGTAGATCGGCGCGGGCATCAGCTCGGGCGTCTCGTCGCAGGCGTAGCCGAACATCAGGCCCTGGTCGCCGGCACCGGTGTTCAGGTGGTCGTCGCTGGCATGGTCCACGCCCTGGGCGATGTCGTTGGATTGCTTGTCGTAGGCCACGAGCACGGCGCAGCCCTTGTAATCGATGCCGTAGTCGGTGTTGTCGTAGCCGATGCGCTTGATGGTGTCGCGCGCCACCTGGATGTAGTCCACATGGGCGTTGGTGGTGATCTCGCCCGCCAGCACGACGAGGCCGGTGTTGGTCAGCGTTTCAGCGGCGACGCGCGAACGGGGGTCCTGTTGGAAGATCGCATCGAGGATCGCGTCCGAGATCTGGTCGGCCACCTTGTCGGGATGGCCTTCGGAGACGGATTCCGAGGTAAAAAGAAAGTCGTTCGCCATTTGAATAAACTCCAGTGCTTCGGCATTTAGGGCGCCGCCCTGACCCCGAAGGAGCTTTGGCGAACGCTTTAGCAGATTTTTTTAACGTCGCCCTGCAAGTTGCTCATTTAACTCAGCGACCTGTCTATTTTAATGCCTGTCGTCTTCCGATTCTTTTCCGTATTTCCACTGTGGTTGCTGCATGTCATGGGTGCAGCCATGGGCTGGGTGGCTTTTTGCGCGTCTCCCTCCTACCGGCGCCGCTTTCTTGCGAACTCGGCGCTGGCCGGGTATTCATTCGGCGCGGTGCGCGCCGCCGTGGCCCATGCGGGCCGCATGGTGGCAGAGTTGCCGCGGCTGTGGCTGGGTGCTCCCCTTCCTTGTCGGCTGGTGGGCGAGGCCTGTGTGGAGCAGGCCTATGCAGCCGGACGCGGCATTGTGTTCCTGACGCCCCACCAGGGCTGTTTTGAGCTGTCCGCCCAGGCCGCGGCACGCCACTGGAGCGCTGTGCGCGGCCCCATCACGGTGCTCTACCGGCCGGCGCGCCAGCCCTGGCTGGCCACGGTGATGGAGACTGCGCGCAATCGCCCCGGCATGCTGGCGGTGCCCACCACGCTGGCGGGCGTGCGCCAGATGATCAAGGCGCTGCGCCGTGGCGAGGCCGTGGGCCTGCTGCCGGACCAGGTGCCACCCGATGGCCAGGGCGTCTGGTCGCCCGTTTTTGGCCGCGACGCCTACACCATGACGCTGGCCGTGCGCCTGGCCCAGCAGACCGGTGCGGCCGTGGTGCTGGCGCGCTGCGAGCGCCTGCCCTGGGGCCGTGGTTTCGTCACCCGCTTCGAGCCTTTGTCTGCGCCGCTGGACGAGCGGCTGGAGGACGCCGTCTTGCAAATCAACCAGGCCATGGAACATCTCATCCGCCAGTGTCCCGAGCAATACCTGTGGGGCTATGCCCGCTACAAGCAGCCGCGCGCTGAAGCTGCCGGGGGCGCCGCATGAGCGGGCGCCTGGGTGTGTGGTTCATGCGGGTGCTGGCGCATGTGCCCTTGCCTGCGCTGCGCGCTATGGGCTGGTGCCTTGGCCAGTTGCTGTACCTGCTGGCCGTGCCGCGCCGCAAGGTGGCGCTGCGCAATCTGGCGCTGTGTTTTCCAGATGCGCCGGCGGCGCAGCGGCGCCGCTGGGCGCGCGAGGTCTTTGTCGTGTTCAGCCAGACCTGGCTGGACCGCAGCTGGCTGTGGGCCGCGCCGCGCGAGGTGGTGCTGGAGCGCGTGAAGCTGCAGGGCGCGCTGCACGAGCTCGACGGCGACACGCCCACCATCATCTTTGCGCCGCATTTCTTGGGCATGGACGCCGGTGGACTGGCATTGCCCTTGCGCACCCAGCGCGCGTTCACGTCGATCTTTTCGACCCACCCCGACCCGGCCGTGGACGCCTGGTTCATGGCGGGGCGCCAGCGTTTTGGTGATGTGCGCATGCTCAACCGGGCCGACGGGGTCAAACCCATCATTTCCAACCTGCGCAAGGGCGGGTTGCTGTACCTGCTGCCCGACATGGACTTCGGCCCCAACGAGTCGATCTTTGTGCCGTTCTATGGCGTGCGGGCCGCCACCGTGCCTTCGCTGCCGCGGTTTGCACGCCTGGGGCGGGCCAAGGTGGTGGGCATGTACACGCGGCTCACGCCCACCGGCTACGTGGCCGAGATCACCCCCGCCTGGGAGGGCTATCCGTCCGACGATGTGGAAGCCGACACCGCACAGATGAACCTGCGCCTGCAAAGCTACATCGACACCATGCCTGGCCAGTATTACTGGGTGCACAAGCGCTTCAAGACGCGGCCGCCGGGCGAGCCATCGGTGTATTGACGCGCCCTGTCTGTGCTCCAACCGCCGGTTGGGGCGCCCAGTCCAAGCCATTGGGCGGGTCTGTGCCCTGATCGAGCATATGAACAAAAAGGCTTGCAGCGCTTATGTGAAAAGCGCTGGCGGCTATTGTTTTGATTGCAGGAAGCGCTGCAGCTCCATGGCGACGCGCTCGGGGTGCTCATGCACGATCCAGTGCGATGCACCTTCCACCCGCCGCAACTGCAGCTGTGGCACCCAGTCGGGCAGGCCGTCGAGCAGTCCTGGCAGCAGGGCGGGGTCGTCCATGCCCCACAGCACCAGCGTGGGCACGGTCACCGCCAGCATGGCATCGGGCAGGGTGATGGCCTGGGCGCCCGGTTCTCCATCCCGTGGCGGGCGCAGCGGGCTGGCGCGGTAGTAGTTGCAGGCGCCGGTCAGGCCCTGCTGCCACAGGGCGCGGTACTGGGCGCGCACGGTGTCGGTCAGCCAGGCGGGGGCGCGGCCATCGGGCGTGTTGAAAAAGGCGAACAGGCGGCGAAAGTCGTCTTCGGCCAGCAGGGCCTCGGCATCGGGCCTGCACAGGAAGTGCATGTACTGGCTGGCCGCCTGCTGCGCCGGGTTGTGCTGCAGCTCGCGCAGAAAGGCACCCGGGTGCGGGGAGTTGAGGATGGCCAGCCGCTTCATGTGCTGCGGCTGCTGGTTGGCGAGGTTCCAGGCCACCGCGCCGCCCCAGTCGTGGGCCACCAGGCATTCCAGCGCAGCACCAGGGCATTCGGCGGCGATCAGCGCCACCAGGTCCTGCACCAGGTGCTTGGCGCGGTAGGCGGCCACTTCCGTTGGGCGGCTCGATGCGCCGAAGCCGCGCAGACAGGGGGCCACGCAGCGGTAGCCGCCATTTTCGGGGCGGGAAAAGTGCAGCAGCAGTTCGTCCCAGATGAAGGCCCCCTCGGGGAAGCCGTGCAGAAACAGCAGCACCGGGCGGCCCGCCACGCCGCTCACGCGGCATTGCAGGGTGGTGCCATGCGGCAGGGCGATGTCCTGGGTAGAAATCATGGTGCTATGCATTCAGTAGCTGCTGCCGCTTGATGCATAAGCGCCAGTGCCTAGGTTTGCTGAGAATTCTCGGGGTCTGCTGCGGCGGGCCCGGGGGCATCTTCTGCGGCCACGGGCGCTGGCAACACCGGGTGTGCCCATTGCCACAGCAGTTGTGCCACCTCGTCCACACCTTGCTTCTTGAGGGCCGAGAACATCTTGACCTCTCCGCCGCCCGCATTCAGTCGCGTAATCGACAGCACCTTGGCCTGCTCGGCGCGGGTAAGCTTGTCGGCCTTGGTCAGCACGATGAGGAACTTCAGGCCTTCTTCCACACGCGGGCGCACCACTTCGAGCAATGCTTCGTCCAGCTCGGTCAGACCCAGGCGCGGATCGCACAGCAGCACGATGCCGGTGAGCCCGGGGCGGCTGACCAGGTAATTGACCATCACCTGCTGCCAGCGCACCTTGTCCGAGCGCGACACGGCGGCATAGCCGTAGCCGGGCAGGTCGGCCAGCACGGCGTCGGTCACGCCCTGCTTGCCCAGCGAGAACAGGTTGATGTGCTGGGTGCGCCCGGGTTTCTTGGAGGCAAAGGCCAGCTGCTTTTGCTGAGTGAGCGTGTTGATGCAGGTGGATTTTCCCGCGTTGGAGCGGCCCACGAAGGCGATCTCGGGCACGTCGATGGGGGGCAGATGGTGCAGCTGCGCCGCCGTGGTCAGGAACCTGGCGGTGTGCATCCAGCCCATGGCGATTTTGGCGTCGGGTGCGGGCGGAAGTGAGCCAGCTATTGGCGCGGTGGAGGGTGTCGTCATGGAAAGTTGGGATGCGTTGGAGCCTCATTGTAGAATCGCGGGGTTTTGCGGACTTAAATACAGACCCTCGATATGAAGTTTCTCGCCTCCATGCTGATGGCTGCCGCGCTGGCAGCACCCGCTCTCCCGGCTTTTTCTGCGGGCGCGGCCCCCGCGGCGCCGACCAAGGCGGCCAAGCCCGACCTGGTCAAAGGCGAGGCCAGCTTCACCGCGGTGTGCGTGGCATGCCACGCTGCGGATGGTAATTCCACCATTGCGGCCAATCCGAAGCTGGCACAGCAGCACCCGGAATATCTGGTCAAGCAGTTGCAGGAATTCAAGTCCGGCAAGCGCAACAACGCCATCATGGCGGGCTTTGCGTCGATGCTGACCGACGAAGACATGAAGAACATTGCCTACTGGGCGGCCTCCAAGCCAGCCAAGGCGGGTTTTTCTTCTGACAAGGATCTCGTGGCCCTGGGTGAGCGCATTTATCGCGGTGGCATTGCAGACCGCCAGATCGCCGCCTGCGCCGGCTGCCACAGCCCCAATGGCGCCGGCATTCCGGCCCAGTACCCCCGCCTGTCGGGTCAGCATGCCGACTACACGGCATCGCAGCTGAAGATGTTCCGCGACGGCTCGCGTGCCAACAGCCACCAGATGACCCAGGTGGCTGCCAAGCTCAACGACCGGGAAATCAAGGCAGTGTCCGACTACATTGCCGGCCTGCGCTGAGGTTTTGTGATTTTTCCAGCCCCGCCAGGCGGGAAACCTGGAACCAACCGCCAATAACAAACCCCAAGACGGGCGGGCCCATCATTCAGATGGCCCCGCCCTTTTTGTTTTAGTGCCTCGCGTCCAACCACCCATGTCTGACATCACCCACGGCGTTCAAGTCCGGTCTGGCTCCCAGGCCCTGCGCGCAGGCATCGAGCTGCTGTCTTCCATGCGCTTTGCCATTTCACTGCTGACGGTGATCTGCATTGCGTCGGTCATCGGCACGGTGCTCAAGCAGCATGAGCCCGCGGTGAACTACGTGAACCAGTTCGGCCCGTTCTGGGCAGAGCTTTTTGCGGCCCTCCAGCTCAATGCGGTGTACAGCGCATGGTGGTTCCTGCTGATTCTGGCTTTCCTGGTGGTCAGCACCTCTTTGTGCATTGCCCGCAACACCCCCAAGATCCTGGTGGATCTGAAGGTCTACAAGGAAAACATCCGCGAGCAAAGCCTCAAGGCCTTTCACCACAAGGCCGAAGCGCCACTGGCTGAATCGGCCGAGGCGGCGGCGCGGCGCATTGGCAGCACCCTGGCCAGTGGCGGCTGGAAGGTGAAGCTGCAGCAGCGGGATTCGGCCAAGGGCGCTGGTGCAGGCTGGATGGTGGCGGCCAAGGCCGGGGCGGCCAACAAGCTGGGTTACATCGCTGCGCACAGTTCCATCGTGCTCATCTGCCTGGGCGGGCTGTTTGACGGCGACCTGATCGTGCGGGCCCAGATGCTGCTGGGTGGGAAAACACCTTATGCCGGCAGCGGCCTCATTTCCGAGGTGAAGCCCGAGCACCGCCTGTCCGAGCGCAATCCCACCTTCCGTGGCAACCTGGTGGTGGCCGAGGGCACGCAGTCGGGCACCGCCATCCTGAGCCAGTCCGACGGCGTGCTGCTGCAGGAGTTGCCCTTTGCCGTCGAGCTCAAGAAGTTCATCGTGGAGCACTACTCCACCGGCATGCCCAAGCTGTTTGCCAGCGAGATCATCATCCACGACAAGGCCACGGGCGAGAAAACGCCCGCCCGCATCGAGGTGAACCACCCCGCCAGCTACAAGGGCATCGAGATTTACCAGTCGAGCTTTGACGATGGCGGCTCGCACCTCAAGCTGCGCGCCGTTCCCATGACCGCAGGTGCCAAGGCGTTTGACATCGACGGCACGGTAGGCGGATCCACCGAACTGGTTGGCAATGGCGTGGCTCCGGGCGGCGAGAAACTCACGCTTGAATTCACCGCCCTGCGCACCATCAATGTCGAGAATTTTGCCGATGGTGCTGGCGCATCCGGTTCGGGTGCCGATGTGCGCAAGGTGGATCTGCGCGAGTCGGTGGAGTCGCGTCTCGGTGCGGCCAACAAGACGGTGACCAAGAAAGAGCTGCGCAACGTGGGCCCCAGCGTGAGCTACAAGCTGCGCGATGCGGCTGGGCAGGCGCGCGAATTCCACAACTACATGCTGCCGGTGGACACGGGTGATGGTGTGCCGGTGTTTCTGCTGGGGGTGCGCGAGAACCCTTCCGACCCTTTCCGCTACCTGCGTGTGCCGGCCGATGAGCAGGGTTCCATGGACGGGTTCATGCGCCTTCATGCTGCGCTGGGCGACCCTGCTGCGCGGGAGCAGGCCGTGCAGCGTTATGTGTCGCAGGCGGTGGAGGCTTCGCGCCCCCAGCTGGCCGAGCAGCTGACGCAGTCTGCGTTGCGTGCGCTGGCGCTGTTCGCCGGGAGCAGCGGACCCGATGGCAAGAAGACCGGTGGCTTGCCGGCCATTTCCGACTTCATGGAGGCCAACGTGCCCGAGGCGGAGCGTTCCAGGGCGGGCGAGGTGCTGGTGCGCATTCTGAACGGAGCCCTGTTCGAACTGAACCAGCTTGCGCGCGAGCGTGCCGGTCTGAAACCACTGGTCCAGAGTGACCAGACGCAATCGTTCATGACGCAGGCGGTGCTGTCGCTGAGTGACGCCCAGATTTACCCGGCACCGCTGGCGCTGGAGCTCAAGGACTTCACCCAGGTGCAGGCCAGCGTTTTTCAGGTGGCTCGAGCCCCTGGCAAGAACATTGTCTATCTGGGATGCGCCTTGCTGATTCTGGGCGTTTTTGCCATGCTCTACGTGCGCGAGCGCCGCGTGTGGGTGTGGGTCGCTCCACAGGGGGACCAGTCGCACGCACTGATGGCACTGTCCACCAATCGCAAGACCATGGACGGCGACCGGGAGTTCGTCCAGCTCGCTGAAAAACTGATCGGGGCCCATCCCCACCGAGGCAACGCATGAATACCGCCACTACCACTATCCTGCTCAACGAGGGGTTCTTCGCCCGTCGCAACTGGTTCGACTGGCTGTTCGCTGCCATCGTGGCAGCGGGAGGGCTGTATGCCTTGCAGCGCTATGGCAGCTACATGGATGTGTACGAAAAAGGCATCCTGCTGGGCGCCATTCCCTGCACCGTGTGGCTGGGCTGGTTCTGGCGCCCGCTGCGGGCGTTGATGCTCGTGGTGGTGGCGGTGGCGCTCATGGCGATCGGCCTCTACCAGCAAGACGGCGCTGGCAGTCTGGCGCGGGCGGACACGGTCTTTGGCCTCAAGTATTTCCTGTCGAGCCAGTCTGCAATTTTGTGGATGAGCATGCTCTTTTTCATGAGCACCGCGTTTTACTGGATGGGCATGTTCGCGCGCGGTGAAGGCCGCACCATGAGCATGCTGGGCTCGCGCATTGCCTGGGTGGCCGTGGCCATGGCGCTCATCGGCACGCTGGTGCGCTGGTACGAGAGCTACCTCATCGGCCCGGACATCGGCCATATCCCGGTCAGCAATCTCTACGAAGTGTTCGTGATGTTCTGCTGGATGACGGCTGCGTTCTATCTGTACTACGAGCAGCAGTACGACACGCGCGCGCTGGGTGGCTTCGTGATGCTGGTGGTGAGTGCCGCCGTGGGTTTTCTGCTCTGGTACACCGTGATCCGCGAGGCTCACGAGATCCAGCCGCTGGTACCCGCTCTCAAGAGCTGGTGGATGAAACTGCATGTGCCCGCCAATTTCATCGGCTATGGCACCTTCGCGCTGTCGGCCATGGTGGCCTTTGCCTACCTCATCAAGCAGCAGGCCAGCGAAACCCGCTGGTACAAGCTGGCGCCGCTGTGGCTGCTGGGCGTGGTGCTGTGTTTCGAGCCCATCGTGTTCCGCCAGGGGGCCGTCGAGACCGGCGGCAGCTACTGGATGGTGTATTTCGGCATCTCCGCCCTCGTCGTGGCGGGTATTTTGCTGGGACGCAAGCGCATTGCGGCACGGCTGCCGTCGTTCGAAATCCTGGACGATGTGATGTACAAGTCCATTGCGGTGGGTTTCGCCTTTTTCACCATTGCCACCGTGCTGGGCGCCCTGTGGGCCGCAGAGGCCTGGGGTGGCTACTGGAGCTGGGACCCCAAGGAAACCTGGGCGCTGATCGTCTGGCTCAACTACGCCGCGTGGCTGCACATGCGCCTGATGAAAGGGCTGCGCGGCACCGTGTCGGCCTGGTGGGCGCTGGTCGGGCTGGTCGTGACCACCTTCGCGTTTCTGGGGGTGAACATGTTCCTGAGCGGCTTGCACAGCTACGGCACGCTCTGAGTGTGATGAGGGCATCGGGCTTGCGGCGCAGGCCTGCCATCCTCGCGTCCTGGGTGTGACCTGTGGGAGGTTCAGGGAACGAACTTGCGGTTGTTTTGCTCTACCGTACAGCTGTGTCCACCCACGAATGACCGGAGTCTTCCATGCTGATCCCCTCGCGCGACTCGGGCTTCAACCACCCGCACCCCTCCGAAATCACCCCGCGTTCGGTGTATCAAGACCGCCGCCAGATGCTCCAGCTCATGGCGGGCGGTGCTGCCGGGGCAGTCTTGGCATCCTGGGCAGGCCGCGAGGCCATGGCACAACCGGCCCAGGCGGCACGCCCTGGCAAGCTGGCGGCGCTGGCGGGCGCCAGGTCTGCCGTGGCGGGTGCTGTCTCGATGGAGAAGCTGACCGACTACAAGGACGCGAGCAGCTACAACAACTTCTACGAATTCGGCACCGACAAGGCCGACCCCGCCCGCAATGCCCATACCCTGAAGACCACGCCCTGGACCGTGGAGGTGGAAGGCCTGGTCAAGAAGCCCGGCAAGTACGGTATCGAAGACCTGCTCAAGCTCAGCACGCAGGAAGAACGCATCTATCGCCTGCGTTGCGTGGAGGGCTGGTCCATGGTCATCCCCTGGGTGGGTTACTCGCTGGCCGAGCTGATCCGGCGCGTGGAGCCGCAGGGCAGCGCCAAGTATGTGGAGTTCGTGACGCTGGCCGACAAGGCCAGGATGCCTTATGTGGGCTCGCGCGTGCTGGACTGGCCGTATGTGGAGGGCCTGCGCATGGACGAGGCCATGCACCCGCTCACCCTGCTGGCCTTCGGCATGTATGGGGAAATGTTGCCCAACCAGAACGGCGCGCCGGTGCGCCTGGTGGTGCCGTGGAAATACGGGTTCAAGAGCGCCAAGAGCATCGTCAAGATTCGCTTTGTCGAGAAAGAACCGGGAACTGCATGGAACAAGGCGGCCCGGCAGGAATACGGGTTCTATTCCAACGTGAACCCCAACGTGGATCACCCGCGCTGGAGCCAGGCCACCGAGCGCCGCATCGGCGAAGACGGCTTGTTCGCCAAGAAACGCAAGACACTGATGTTCAACGGCTACGAGGCCCAGGTGGGACAGCTCTACGCCGGCATGGATCTCCAGAAGTTTTACTGATCCAGCGCCGTTGCGGCCCCCTGGCGAAGCATTCGGTCCGTCGTGCCATGAAAAAACTCATGCTCCATCCAGTGGCAAAGCCGGTGCTGTTCGTGCTGTGCCTGCTGCCCCTGTCGTGGCTGGTTTACGCCGCAGCCACGGACCAGTTGGGTGCCAACCCCGCCGAGGCCCTGGTCCGCGCCACCGGCGACTCGACCTTGCGGGCCCTGTGCCTTGTGCTGGCCGTGACGCCGCTGCGCGTGGTGACCGCCAGCCCGCAACTGGCCCGTTTTCGGCGCATGCTGGGGCTGTTTGTGTATTTCTATGCGCTGCTGCACCTGTTGAGCTACAGCTGGTTCGACATGGGCTTTGACCTGGCGGAAATCACCCGCGACATTGCCAAACGCCCCTTTATCCTGGTGGGTTTCCTGGCGTTTTGCCTGCTGACATTGCTGGCGGCAACCTCGTTCAACCGGGCCGTTCGGGCACTGGGAGGGCGCCGCTGGCAGGCCCTGCACCGGGCGGTGCATGGGGGGGCAGGATTGGCGATCCTGCATTTTTTCTGGATGCGCGCCGGCAAGAACGATTTTGCGGAAGTCGCCCTCTATGGTGCCATCCTCGCGGTGCTGCTGGGCTGGCGCCTGTGGCGGCGCATGGCCGCCGGTGCATCGCGGCCGGCGGGGCAGGGCAAGGCTGCTTCGATACCTTGATCGCTATATTATTTATAGCTTCAATTGATTGTTGTGTAAGCGCTGGAGGCTTTTTTACCAAGTATTTATGCTTACGCGTTGACTGCCCGCAGCGCTGGCCGCAGTTGCCTGGTCACGGGGTCGATGTGGGCGGTGGGGATCTGGTAGGCGCGATCATCAAAGAGGTCGATGCCGCACATGAGGTTTTCGATCCAGTCCAGAAAATCGTTGATTGCCTTCTTGCCCGCGATGGGAGCGCCATGCTGGGGCACCAGCATGGCGATGTCCAGCTGGCGCGCCATGCGCACCCACAGCCGCAGGATCTTGTTGGACACCATGTAGCGGCGGTGAAAACCTTCCATGCGCGGGATGTGCGGTCCCAGATCCGTCACAGGAATGCGCGCCTCGGCTCCGGACGTCATCGACACCCCGAGGTCGCCGGTGAACAGGATGCGGCTGACCGGATCGTAGAAATGGAAGTTGCCCTCGGAGTGCATGAAGTGTGCGGGCAACAGCACCAGCTCATGGCGGCCCAAAGGCAGGTGGCCACCCCCGTCCGGCACGCCGATCACGCGGTTTTCGGTCTTGCCCACCTTCGTGAAATGCGGGGCAAACCGCTCCCAAACGCGTGAAATCACCAGGGATGCCTGGGTGGTGCTCATCCAGCGGTCCAGCGAGGCAATGATGTCCGGATCGGCGTGTGACGCAATGATGTATGAGAGTTTGCTGGGGGGGAAATGCTTGGACATCCCCATGAACAGTTCATTGAAAGCCAGGTTGCCACCCGGGTCGATGATGGCGCCCGTGTCATCGTCAACGATCAGGAATTGGTTGGCCTGGACCGCTTGCCCATCTTCTTCGATGAGGTCGGTGAACATGATGCAGGCGTGATTCTTGTCGCGATAGAGTTCCAGGGCCATGTCGATACTGCGGTGCGATAAAGCGCCGACTGTACGATTGACCACGTTTTCAGTGCTTGATAAAAATCAAGCCTCTGTTTTTGACTTGTGTCATCCGCTGGCCGGCCATCTCCGGCGGTGCAGTTACCGGGGCGCGGACGCGGGTGCTGCGGGTGCTGTCTCTAAAGGGGAGAGCGTTTCCGGCAACGTGGCCCGTTGTGTGGCCTCGGGTACGGCGGGGAGATACAAGGGGCCGCGCTGCCCGCAGCCCGCCAATGCCGCCGCACTGACAGCAAGGGCAAAGGTCCTGATTAGAATTTGGAAAACTTTCACCATGCGTAATTGTAATGACCGACCTTGAATTCCTGGACCAGGCCGAGAAACTGCTGCTTGCCGTGGAGCGCAGTTGCGATCGCATCAATGACGATAGCGATGCCGATGTGGACAGCCAGCGCACTGGCGGCATGGTGACCCTGACATTCTCCAACCGCAGCCAGATCATCATCAATCTGCAAAAACCACTGCATGAAGTGTGGATGGCGGCAAAATCGGGCGGATACCACTACCGGTTTGATGGGGTCGCCTGGCAAGACACCAAGGGTGCCGGTGAATTCTTTCAACAGCTGAGCCAGGACGCAGAGCGCCAGTCTGGTACCTCTTTGCGATTCCACACCTGACCCACGCGGCGCTTGAAAGGGTGCGAGCGTAGGCAGCCTTGCGTTGGCACAACCCAGTGCATGCATTGCGCCTGCGGCGCCCGCTTTGCAGGCACCGCAGGACCACCCCCTGCAACGAATCAGTTGCGAAACAGATCGAGGATGCGACCGCGTTCTTCGGGAGGGGGCGGTGCCTGGGGGGCCAGCGTCGATGGGGCGGAGGACTGGCTTTCCTGTCCCACTTTCGCAACGCCTGCGTTGCGCGCGAATTCTTCATAGAACCACTCGCCGCCCACATTCACCACGCCGGGTGGCACAGTGGATTCCATGACTGGCACCCCCTTGAGGGCCTGTTCCATGAAGTTGATCCACACCGGCAAGCTCAGCCCGCCCCCGGTTTCGCGGCTGCCCAGGTTACGGGGTTTGTCGTAGCCAATCCAGGTCACTGCGGTCAGGGTGGGCTGATAACCCGCGAACCAGGCGTCCACAGAGTCATTGGTGGTGCCGGTCTTGCCATGCAAGTCGGGCCGTTTCAGGGTGGCCTGCGCTTTGGCGGCAGTTCCTGAGCGCGCGACTTCCTGCAGCAGGTTGTCCATGATGAAGGCATTTCTTGCATCAATGGCGCGTGGCAGTTCGCTGGCAGCGGGAGCCGGGTTTTCGGAAATCACGCGACCTTTTTGGTCAGTCACGCGCGCGATCAGCCATGGGTTGACGCGGTAGCCACCATTGGCAAATACCGAATAGGCAGACGCCATCTGCAACGGAGTGACGGAGCCTGCACCCAATGCCATGGTCAGGTAGGCCGGGTGCTTCTCTGCCTCGAATCCGAACCGGGTCACCCAATCCTGTGCCGTCTTGGGGCCCACCGCCTGCAAGATGCGGATGGAAACCATGTTCTTGGATTTTGCGAGGCCCGTGCGCATGGTCATGGGTCCATCGTATTTGCCGTCGTAGTTCTTGGGCTCCCAGGGCTGACCACCGGTGACGCCTGCATCAAAAAAGAGCGGGGCGTCATTGATGACGGTGGCCGGAGTAAAGCCCTTCTCCAGTGCCGCGGAGTAGATGAATGGCTTGAAGCTGGACCCTGGCTGGCGCCAGGCCTGCGCTGCGTGGTTGAACTTGTTCTTGTCAAAGTCAAACCCCCCCACCAGCGCCTTGATGGCGCCACTGCGCGGATCCAGCGCAACCAGGGCGCCTTCCACCTCGGGCAATTGGGTGATTTCCCAGGCGTTCTTGGGCGTCTTGACAACACGGATGACAGCACCACGCCGAATCCTGATGTTGGGGGGCGCTTTGTCGCTCAGACCGGACTGTGCGGGCTTGAGCCCATCGCCCGTGATCTCCAGTGTGTCGCCATTGGCGCGCGCTGCCACAATCTTGCGTGCAGTGGACTCCAGCACCACGGCAGACATGACATCGCCATTGTCCGGATGACCGGCCAGTGCTTCGTCAATCGCGTCCTCCACATCCTCCGGGGCCTTGGGGAGATCGACGAATTGTTCTGGGCCGCGGTACTGCTGGCGTCGCTCATAGTCCATGATGCCACGCCGCAGGGCCGCGTAGGCGGCATCCTGGTTGGCTGCATTCAGCGTGGTGTACACGTTCAGCCCGCGGGTGTACGCCTCATTGCCGTACTGGCTGAAGATCAGTTGCCGCACCATCTCGGCGACATATTCGGCATGGACACGCGTGTTGTCCTGCCCTGATCGGATCTTGAGTTCTTCCTTCTTTGCGGCCGCAGCTTCCTGGGCCGTGATGAAGCCGTTCTCTTCCATCCGTTCAATGATGTAGAGCTGGCGCACCCGGGCGCGCTTGGGGTTGCTGATGGGGTTGTACGCAGAAGGCGCCTTGGGCAGGCCTGCCAGCATCGCCGCTTCTGCAATGGAAACCGACTTGAGCGGTTTACCGAAATAGGCCTCGGATGCAGCAGCAAATCCATAGGCACGATTGCCCAGGTAAATCTGATTCATATAAATCTCGAGAATCTGGTCTTTTGTGAGCAAATGTTCGAGTTTGAATGTCAGTAATATTTCGTAAATTTTCCGTGTAAATGTTTTTTCGGATGAAAGGTAAACATTGCGCGCCACTTGCATTGTGATGGTCGATGCACCCTGGCTTTTGACGCGACCCAGATTGGCCAGGACTGCACGCAGCATTCCTTTGTAATCAACGCCACCGTGCTGGAAGAACCGGGTGTCTTCGATGGCCAGCACAGCATCCTTCACAACGGTGGGAATTTCCCCGATGGGAGTCAGGTTGCGGCGCTCGTCGCCAAATTCCCCCAGCAATGCTCCCTCCGACGAGTAGATCCGCAGCGGCAGCTTGGGCCTGTAGTCGGCAAGGTCGGACACGTCGGGAAGATTGGGGTAGGCCATGGCGAGTGCCACACCGATGACCAGAAGCAAGGCCAGCGCACCCGCCAAGCCGAGCCCGCCGACCCATAGAAAGGCGCGAAAAATCCAGCGCAACCCGCCAGAGCTTTGGGTGTTCGTTGAAGCGCGTTTTTGGGGGTGCTTTTGGGTGGGCGGCGGCGTCATATCGCTCCGGAAGAAACCAGCATTATAAAAACGGCGGCTTCCGATTCGGTCATTCAGGAGGCTGCATGATCTTACGGCCAACCACGGTGGCACGCGAACGCGCCCGAGACACTACTGGGCGGTCAACAATCGTCTGCTTTTGACAACGTTCAAAACAACGCACGCGGCCAAAACGCTTTGCTGGTCAACTACCTTACTGATAGCATTCATGTGAAGTGTTAAGTTTTGTTGCTTTGTGTTGGCAAGTTACAGGAGACCAATCTTGATCTCTACGGGGTCTTTTTTTAGTCGCCAGTCCGCTCCGCTGCTGGGGATCGACATCAGCTCTTCCAGCGTCAAGCTGGTGGAGCTAGGGCATGACAAGGCCGGTAGCCTGGTGCTTGAGCGCTGCGCGATTGAGCCGCTGGAACGTGGATGGATTACAGACGGTAACATCGAAAAATTCGATGAGGTTGCGGATGCATTGCGCCGGCTCATCAAAAAGAGCGGCACACGCACCAAGAACGTTGCCTTGGCATTGCCGCCATCCGCAGTGATCACCAAGAAGATCACGCTGCCTGGCGGGATGACCGAGCAGGAGCTCGAGGTTCAGGTCGAATCCGAGGCGAATCAGTACATACCCTTCTCGCTGGATGAGGTCAGTCTGGACTTTTGCGTGATCGGGCCCAACAAAAATGCACCCGGCGACGTGGATGTGCTGATTGCTGCCTCGCGGCGTGAGAAGGTGCAAGACCGGCAAGGGCTTGCCGAAGCGGCGGGGCTGAAGCCCGTGGTCGTAGACATCGAATCGCATGCCTCCAGGCTTGCTGCTGGCCGTTTGATCGAAGCACTGCCCAACAAGGGCGTGGATGCGCTGGTGGCATTGTTTGAAGTGGGTGCGCTCACGACGAGCATGCAGGTCATCCGCAATGAAGAAGTCTTGTACGACCGCGATCAGGCTTTCGGTGGGGCGCAACTGACACAGCTCATCGTGCGCCAATACGGTTTTTCCGTCGAAGAGGCCGAGAGTAAAAAACGCAATGGCGACCTTCCTGAAGATTATCAAGTTGCCGTACTTCGTCCCTTCGTGGAAAGCATGGCTCAGGAAATCGGCCGAGCGCTGCAATTCTTTTTTACCAGCACGCCGCACAACCGGGTTGATCACATCATGCTGGCGGGTGGCTCGGCGCCGCTGCCTGGCTTGACGGAAGCGGTCACCCAGCAAACCGGTTTTGCTTGCAGTGCTGTCAATCCGTTTGATGGCATGGAGATTGGAAGTTCCGTCCGGCTGAAGAAAATGGTGCGTGAAGCTCCGTCGTATCTCACGTCATGTGGTTTGGCTATGCGGAGGTTTCTGCAGTGATATTGATCAATTTGCTCCCGCATCGGGAGGCTGCACGTAAACGCAGGCGCGAGGCTTTTCAGGCAACGATGTTTGCATCGTTTCTTCTGGGCCTCGCTATCGCTGGGGCTATCTATTGGTGGTTCCAGGTGATGATTACGGAGCAGCAAGAGAAGAATAGTTTTCTTCAAGGTGAAATCAAGGTCCTTGAAGGACAAATCAAGGAAATTGCGTCCATTGAAGAGGAAATTGCTGCTCTGCGTGCAAGGCAAAAGGCCGTGGAAGATCTGCAGTCTGACCGCAATTTGCCCGTGCATTTGCTGAACGAACTTGTCAGGCAATTGCCGGATGGTGTCTACATCACCAGCATGAAACAAGATGGCCAGACCATTTCCATGCAGGGCATGGCGCAATCCAACGAGCGTGTTTCGGAAATGCTGCGAAATCTCGCCAACAACACCCCCTGGTTTTCGAAGCCGGAGCTGGTGGAGATCGTGGCCAGCAATGTGGCATTGACTCCGCGAGACCAGCGCCGTGTGGGTGCCTTCAATTTGAGGTTTCAGCTTGTGAGATCCAGTGAAGCCCAAAAGGCCATGGATGCTGCTAGTTCAGCTGTTGCTGCGTCGGCTGGAAAGTAACGTATGGCGAAAAAACAACCCTCAAAGATCGATTTCGCTGCGCTGCAGGAAAATCTTCAGCGACAGTTCAAAAATCTGGATACCAAAGACCCCTCTCTTTGGCCCATTTTGCCCAAAATTCTGCTCTGTGCATTCATTGCCATCGGTGTTGCCGTTGTCCTCTGGTTCGTGCAATTGACGGATTATCAGGCAGAGCTGGAGATGGAGCGTGGCAAGGAAGTTGCACTTCGTGAGGACTACACGAAAAAGCTTGTGAAGGCCGTTAGCCTTGAAGCACTCAAGAAGCAGCGGGAACAGATTCAGCAATATGTGATTCAACTTGAGAAGCAATTGCCCAGCAAGGCGGAAATGGCGGCCTTGTTGTCCGATATCAACCAGGCAGGGTTGGGGCGGAGCTTGCAATTTGAATTGTTTCGTCCTGGTCAAATCGTCGTCAGGGATTATTATGCAGAGCTTCCCATTGCCGTCCGGGTAACGGGAAAATACCATGACATGGGCTCATTCGCTTCGGATGTGGCGCATTTGTCCCGTATCGTGACTTTGAATAACATTTCCATTGTTCCTGCAGGTAAAGAAGCCGGTATATTGGCCATGGATGCCACGGCGCGCACTTTCCGTTACCTCGATCCTGAAGAAATTCAAGCGCAAAAGAATGCCGGAGGTAAGAAATGATGTGGTCCGGCCGTCTGGCTTTATTATGTTGTGCAGCCGTTCTGTGCGGTTGCGGTTCGACGGAAGAGGATGAGTTGCGCCAATGGATGGCTGATCAGCGCGCCAACACCAAGCCGCGCATTACCCCCCTTTCCGAGCCCAAGCAGTTTGAACCGCAAGCATATACGGTGGAGAATGGTGTCGAGCCGTTTAATCAGTTGAAACTCATGCAAGCACTGCGGCGGGATTCGGTGCAAGTGGCCTCCAATGCCACATTGATTGCTCCCGAAATGGCTCGCAGAAAAGAGCCATTAGAGGTTTTTCCGCTGGATGCCATGGTAATGGTTGGCAGTCTGAACAAGACCGGAACGCCTACGGCACTACTTAAAGTAGATAATTTGTTGTACCAGGTTCGGGTAGGAAATTACCTTGGCCAGAATTATGGAAAAATCATCAAAATTTCCGAAACGGCAATTAGCTTGCGCGAGATAGTTCAAGACGCTACGGGAGATTGGATAGAGCGCGCCGCTTCGCTTGAACTGCAGGAGGGAAAGAAATGACAACGAAAAATATCTGGGTAACGAACCGCTGCCGAAATGCCATATTTGCGGTAGTGGCCACGCTGGCTGCAGCGGCTGCCATGGCGCAAAGTGCGATCGAGGCTGTCACTGGCACGATGCAAGGTGGTGCCGAGGTGGTTCGTGTTGAGCTATCGCAGCCACTCTCTGCGGTACCGACTGGCTTTGCAATTCAGTCACCAGCGCGTATCGCGCTGGATTTTCCTGGAACCACCAATGCAATGGGGCGGTCCGTTGTCGATGTGAATCAGGGAAATTTAAAGTCCATCAACGTCGTACAAGCTGGTGATCGGTCTAGGCTGGTTCTGAATCTCAAACAGCCCACCTCTTACCAGGCGGAGCTGCAAGGCAAGACACTGCTTATTTCTCTGTTGCCTGTTAACACCTCGGTGGCAGCTTCGCCGCAGTCCACTACCACGATATTTGCGGCAAGCGGCGGCGGCGACACGCTTCCTTTGAAGGATGTGGATTTTCGCCGGGGCGCGGATGGTTCTGGCCGCATCATCGTCAGCCTTGCCAATAGCCAGGTGGGTGTAGATCTGCAGCGGCAAGGCAAAGGGCTCAATGTTGATTTTCTCCGCTCGTCCTTGCCAGAAGGGCTGCGCCGGCGCCTTGACGTGACGGATTTTGGAACACCTGTTCAGTTGGTGACGACCTCGCAGCAGGGTGACCGCGTCCGCATGGTCGTAGAGCCCGTTGGCGAATGGGAGCACAGCGCCTATCAAAGCAATAATCAATTTGTCGTGGAGATTCGCCAAAAGAAGGTTGATCTGACCAAGTTGACCCAGGGGCCTGGCTATAGCGGTGAAAAACTCTCGCTGAATTTCCAGAACATTGAAGTCCGCTCCCTGCTGCAGGTCATTGCCGATTTCACCAATTTCAACATCGTGACATCCGACACCGTGACAGGTGCGCTCACGCTTCGGTTGAAGGATGTTCCATGGGATCAAGCGCTCCAGATCATCATGGATGCCAAAGGTTTGGGCATGCGAAAGTCCGGGACCGTGCTGTGGATTGCACCGAAAGATGAGATCGACGCGCGGACCAAGAAGGATTTCGAAGCTGCTTTGGCGATTCAGAAATTAGAACCATTGAAGACGCAGGCTTTCCAGCTGAACTACGCCAAAGCGGCAGACATGATTACTCAGCTGACAAACAGTTCAAGTAGTAGTAGTGGTGGTAGTGGTACTTCCACGCGATTCTTGACAGAGCGGGGGAGCGCCATTTCCGAGCCGCGCACGAATCAGCTTTTTGTAACTGACACGCCCAGCAAACTGGAAGAAGTACGCCAATTACTGCTGACACTCGACGTGGCAGTGCGCCAGGTTCTTATTGAGGCGCGAATTGTGGAGGCCCGTGATACTTTTGGTCGATCGCTGGGCGTGCGGCTGGGCGCTGCAGATCTGCGTGTAAATCGAGACGGTAATGGTGCTGTTATTGGAGGAACTGGTTATGGGGTTGGTGGTAACCGCGCTACATTTGGTACCAGCTACAGCAATGCAGTTGCTTCGACTCTTGGCACTACGGTGAATACAAACGGAAACTTTGTCAATCTGCCAGCAAGTTTGTCAAATGTCAGCAGTGTGGGGAGTTTTGCTCTCTCTATTTTTAATTCCGCCGCCAATAGGTTTCTGACGCTCGAGCTTTCCGCCATGGAAGCGGACGGTAAGGGCAAGATTGTATCGAGCCCACGGATCATTACTGCGGACCAAACCAAGGCCCTGATCGAGCAGGGTACGGAATATCCATATTCGATTACAGCACCCAATGGTGCTACCACATTGGCTTTCAAGAAGGCCGTCCTGAAGCTGGAGGTTATCCCTCAAATAACACCTGAAGGCAATATAATTCTCGACTTGGATATCAATAAAGACAGTCGTGGTGAAACAACGACTCAAGGTGTCGCCATTGATACCAAGCATATCAAAACGCAGATATTGATCGAGAATGGTGGAACCGTGGTGATTGGTGGTATTTTCGAGATGGAAGAAACCAATCAAGAAAATAAGATTCCAGTACTGGGTGATGTTCCTGTTTTAGGAAATTTGTTCAAGAGCAGGACGAAGGAATCTTCTAAACGTGAAATGCTCGTCTTTATCACGCCGAAAGTCATTTCTGATCGCGGACCAGTCCGATAAGAAGTACTTTTAAAAGAAACCGTGGAATCATCCGGTTCTTGGAGCTGACCTGCGCGGTTCTGGTGGTGATTTATCGCAATCGAACTGCAGGCTGGCAGTTGGTCATTTTCAGAGACCAATTGCAAGGGTTGGGTCTTGCTTTCATTGCAGTATCCGACGGGTTACTGAAGGGCCTCGAAATCCAGTGTAATCAAGGCCCGTGCGTGTCGTACTGAATGTCATGTTGCGTTAGCCTTTGATGGGTTGAATGCCGGCAACGCGCCGGCATTTTTCCGTGTCACGGTGTGATATATCGCATCAGGCGAGAAATTTTCTGTTGGAAATCCACCGCTCAATACTGTGTCTGGTTTGCCTGCATATGGTGCTGCGTGCGGCGCTATTTCAGGATCGCCACGCCTCATTCTTCGTGGAAATCTTTCGCTGGTCGTTTATTGACGGTCGTGGTGGGTTGGTAGATGGGAGTCACGATGAAGAGGAGGGCTTGATTGCATGGATCGATGGTCTGTGTCTCTGTGGTCTTCCGTGGTCGGTAACGCTGGCTGTGCTGAGGGTCGATTGCAGGTGCCGCCGAATTGGCGCTTGGCCTGCCCTAAACTAGCCACACCATGTCCACAGTCCATACACTCCCAAATTCAGCACTGCATCCCACCTCTGTTACATCGCCGGTTACTTCGTCGGATGTATTTCGGTCGGAGACCGCGCCAATGCCGTGCCAGGAAACGGTTGTCATTGACTTGGGTGAGCGAAGCTACGCCATCGCGATTGGCCCTGGCCTGTTCGATACGCCTGCGACCTATACCGCGCTGCCTGCCGCCGCCGCTGCCCTCATCGTCACCAACACCACCGTAGCTCCGTTGTACGGTGACGCCTTGCGCACCGCACTGGCGCCGAAGTACGCGCAAGTGCACCTGGTGGTCCTGCCCGACGGTGAAGAACACAAAAACTGGCAGACCCTGAACCTGATTTTTGATGCCCTGCTGCAGCATGGTTGCGACCGCAAGACCGTGCTGTTCGCCCTGGGCGGCGGTGTTGTCGGCGACATGACGGGCTTTGCCGCCGCCAGCTACATGCGCGGTGTGCCCTTCGTACAGGTGCCCACCACGTTGCTGGCACAGGTCGATTCTTCGGTGGGGGGAAAGACAGCCATCAACCATCCGTTGGGCAAGAACATGATCGGCGCGTTCTACCAGCCGCAGTTGGTGGTGTGCGACCTGGCCACGCTCGATACCCTGCCGCCGCGCGAGCTCAGCGCTGGCCTGGCCGAAGTCATCAAGTACGGGCCGATTGCCGACATGGACTTCATGGCCTGGCTGGAAGAAAACATGGAGGCACTGCTGGCCCGCGACCGTACGGCGCTGGCGCATGCGGTGCGGCGCAGTTGCGAGATCAAGGCCTGGGTAGTGGGGCAGGACGAGCGCGAGGCCGGGCTGCGTGCCATTTTGAACTTTGGCCACACCTTTGGCCACGCCATCGAGGCGGGCATGGGCTACGGCGCATGGCTGCATGGCGAGGGTGTGGGTGCCGGCATGGTGATGGCGGCCGAGCTGTCGCGCCGGCTGGGCCTGGTGGACGACGCGTTTGCGGCGCGCTTGAGCGCGCTGGTGCAGCGTGCTGGGTTACCCCTGCGTGGGCCGGTGCTGGACGCTGGGGACAATGCCGGCCGCTACCTGGAGCTGATGCGCGTGGACAAGAAATCCGAGGCGGGCGAAATCCGCTTCGTGCTGATCGACGGGCCAGGCCAGGCTTGCGTGCGCGCCGCGCCCGATGCGCTGGTGCGCGAGGTGATTGACGCCTGTTGCGCCGGGTGAGGCGCATGGATTGATTCTTATGGAAGAAATGGCCATTAATGTCATGGTTGCAAGCGTTTTTCATTAAAGCGCTAGAGGCCAATTTGATTCAAAACTCTTCTCTGGCGTGCTATGCCTGCGACCCTGCGCTGTCGCGCGGGCGCCGCTACCCCGAAGCTGCCGCGCCCACGCGCACCGACTACCAGCGCGACCGCGACCGTATCGTGCACTCGTCGGCGTTCCGTCGGCTGGTGTACAAAACCCAGGTTTTTCTGAACCACGAGGGCGATCTGTTTCGCACGCGGCTCACGCATTCGCTGGAGGTGGCCCAGCTGGGGCGCTCGATTGCGCGGTCCTTGTGCATCAACGAAGATCTGGTGGAGGCCATTTCGCTGGCCCATGATCTGGGCCACACCCCTTTCGGGCACGCCGGGCAGGACGCACTCAACGGCTGCATGCAGGCCCATGGCGGGTTCGAGCACAACCTGCAGAGCCTGCGGGTTGTGGACCAGCTGGAAGAGCGCTATCCCGACTACGACGGCATCAATCTCAGCTTCGAGACACGGGAGGGTGTGCTCAAGCATTGCTCGCAGTCCAATGCGCTGCGGCTGGAGGCCGCTGAACCGGATGGAGTGGGTGGACGATTTCTGCGCAGGGAACAGCCCAGCCTGGAGGCGCAGCTGTGCAATCTGGCCGATGAAATTGCCTACAACGCGCACGACATCGACGACGGTGTGCGTTCGGGTCTGATCACGCTGGCGCAATTGGCCGAGGTGGAGCTGTTTGACCGTTACCGCCGGGTGGCCGAAGCCGAGCACCCGCACCTGGTGGGTGCTGCGATGGAGCGGCGCCTGCTGTATGAAACCATCCGGCGCATGCTCAGTGCGCAGGTGTACGACGTGATTGATGCCACCCGTGCAGCGCTGGCCGATGCCGCGCCACGCAGTGTGGCCGATGTGCGCCGGGCCCCAGCGCTGGTGGGCTTCAGCGCCCCCATGCGGGCACAGTCCTCGGAGCTGAAGCGCTTTCTGTTCAAGAACCTCTACCGCCATCCGCAGGTGGGGGAGACCACCGGGCGCGCGCAGCGTGTGGTGACCGGGTTGTTTGCGGCTTACGTGTCCGAGCCCGGCGAGATGAAACCCCGCTTTACCCGCCAGGCCATGGAGGGCGAACCTTCGGTGCGTGCCCGGGCGGTGGCCGATTTCATCGCCGGCATGACCGACCGCTTTGCAGCGCGTGAGCACGAGCGCCTTACCGGCCTGCGCTTGCTGGGCTGAGGTGCCGGGAGCGCGTCCGCTGCAGATGCCGTGGCAGCGGGCCGGTAAAATGGCACTCCCTTGTTGTCGCCTTTCGAATCCACCTGCCATGAACCTTGCCACCCCTGCGTCGCCCTCCGCGCCCTCAGAACGGGCCGACCTCGTGACGGCAGACATGGTGCGCTGGCTGGAGCGGGCGGTGATCGGGCTCAATCTGTGCCCCTTTGCCAAGGGCGTGCATGCCAAGGGGCAGGTTCACTATGTGGTGAGCGCCGCCACCGATACCGCAGCGCTGGCGCAGGACTTGCGGCGCGAGCTGGCCGATCTGGCCACAACCCCCGCGGAGGTGCGCGACACCACCTTGCTGATGGCGCCAGGCTGCCTGCAGGATTTTCTGGAATTCAACGATTTCCTCGACGTGGCCGAAGCTGTTCTCCAAGAGTTGGATCTCGATGGAACCCTGCAGATTGCCAGCTTTCATCCCCAGTTCCAGTTTGCCGGAACGGACGCGGACGATGTCACCAACTGCACCAACCGCGCGCCGTATCCCACCTTGCACCTGCTGCGCGAAGACAGCATTGACCGGGCGGTGCAGGCCTACCCCGAAGCGGAGGCCATCTATGAGCGCAACATGGAAGTGCTGGAGCAGCTGGGCATGACGGGCTGGCAGGCACTGGAGGTGGGGGCAAGTATGAGTACGACGGCTGCCGCATCGCCAACGCCCAAGGACCTGGCATGAAGGCCGCGCACCACAAGGCCGCCGTCAACGCGACCGGCAAGAATGCCCCTGCGGCCAGCGCTGAGCTGTCCGAGCTGCGCCCGGGCCAGTCCGTTGAGCTGCTGAAGGAACTGCACATCCTCACGCGCGAAGGGCGCTTGAACCAGGATTCACGGCGCAAGCTCAAGCAGGTGTACCACCTGTTCAACTTCATCGAACCCTTGCTGCAGGAGCTGTCGGAGGGCGGGCGCAGCCCCACGTTGGCCGACCATGGCGCGGGCAAGTCGTATCTGGGCTTCATCCTGTACGACCTGTATTTCAAGGCACTGGGGCGCGGCCACATCTATGGCATCGAGTGGCGTGCCGAGCTGGTCGAGAAATCGCGTGCGCTGGCCGAGCGGCTGGGGTTCGGGCGCATGTCCTTCCTGAATCTTTCGGTGGCCGCATCCACCGGCGCGGCGGAGCTGCCCGAACGCATCGACGTGGTGACCGCGCTGCACGCCTGTGATACTGCCACCGACGATGCCATTGCCTTCGGCCTGCAAAAGCAGGCGCGTGCCATGATCATCGTGCCCTGTTGCCAGGCTGAAATGGCGGCCTGTCTGCGCCAGGGCAAGGCGCTGCAACTGGCGCGCACGCCGCTGGCCGAGCTGTGGCGCCACCCGCTGCACACGCGCGAGCTGGGCAGCCAGGTGACGAATGTGCTGCGCTGCCTGCACCTGGAAGCCAGCGGCTACCAGGTCACGGTGACCGAACTGGTGGGCTGGGAGCACAGCATGAAAAATGAACTGATCATCGCGCGCCATACCGGTCAGAAAAAGCGCAGCGCCCAGGAGCGGCTGCGCGCCATCCTGCGGGAGTTCGGTCTGGAGCAGGCGATGGGCGCGCGGTTCGGGTTGCCAGCGGATGGCATCGCCGTGCCGCAGGGCTGATCCGAGCCCCCCTCTTTAATGGGGGTCAGACTCCCATTAAGATTCAGGCTCCGTCATTGTCAGGAGCCCGCCATGGCCCGTTTGCCCCGTCTCACGCTTGCGGGCTATCCGCACCACATCATCCAGCGCGGCAACAACCGCCAGGTGATTTTTGTGGACCGGCAGGACTTCGAGACCATGCTGGCGCTGCTGGCCGAGAACGCGCAGAAGTTTGCCGTGGCCATTCACGCCTATGTGCTGATGGACAACCACTTTCACCTGCTGGCCACGCCGGCCACGGCCGAGGCGCTGCCGCTGATGATGCAGGCCGTGGGGCGCAGTTACGTGCGCTATTTCAATCAGCGCCATGGCCGCAGTGGCACGCTGTGGGAGGGGCGCTACCGCTCCACCCTGATCGAGAGCGAGCGCTACCTGCTGGCCTGCATGGTCTATATCGACCTGAACCCGGTGCGCGCCGGCATGGTGGCGCAGCCGGGCGCCTGGCCCTGGTCCAGTCATGCCCATTGCTTGGGGCAACGCATCGACAAGCTGGTCACGCCGCATGCCTTGTACTGGGCGCTGGGCAACACGCCGTTTGCACGCGAGGCAGCTTACGCCGCGCTGGTGCAGGCGGGGATTGGCAGCGGCGAGCAGGCGGCGCTGACCGATGCGGCGCTGCGTGGATGGGCGCTGGGCGATGCGGATTTCGTGGCGGAGCTGCAAAAAAAATCTCTCCGCAGAGTTACGAAAACCAGGCCAGGGCGGCCCAAACTGGCCGGAAAGTTACCAGCCAATTAAGTCTCCAGTGCTTGATGCATCAGTGTAAAACGCTATCAAATTAAATATGTCCCTTATTTAATTTGTTTCCATTTCCGTTGGGTTTAATTGGAGTCTGACCCCAAATATTGTGCTTGCCTGAATATGTTGCAATGCACTAATCTTGCGGTCCCTGCGAAAACTTGAGGAGTGCGCCATGACCACGGCTGCCGAGATCCAGCATCTGCAACAACACGGTTTGTATTCATCGGGCAACGAACACGACGCCTGCGGCCTCGGTTTTGTGGCCCACATCAAGGGCATCAAGCGCCACGACATCGTGACGCAGGCCCTGAAGATCCTGGAAAACATCGACCACCGTGGCGCGGTGGGTGCCGACCCGCTGATGGGTGATGGCGCAGGCATCCTGATCCAGATCCCCGACGCGCTCTACCGCGAAGAAATGGCCAAGCAGGGCGTGACCCTGCCAGCCGCCGGTGAATACGGTGTGGGCATGATCTTCCTGCCCAAGGAGCATGCCTCCCGCCTGGCCTGCGAGCAGGAGATGGAGCGCGCGATCAAGGCCGAAGGCCAGGTGCTGCTGGGCTGGCGCGATGTGCCGGTGAATGTGGACATGCCCATGTCGCCCACCGTACGCAAGAAGGAGCCCATCCTGCGCCAGGTCTTCATTGGCCGTGGCAACGACGTGATCGTGCAGGATGCACTGGAACGCAAGCTGTACGTGATCCGCAAGACGGCCAGCGCCAACATCCAGGCACTCAAGCTCAAGCACAGCAAGGAATACTACGTTCCATCCATGTCCAGCCGCACCGTGGTCTACAAGGGCCTGCTGCTGGCCGACCAGGTGGGTGTGTATTACAAGGACCTGTCGGACGAGCGTTGCGTCTCGGCCATCGGCCTGGTGCACCAGCGCTTCTCCACCAACACCTTCCCCGAGTGGCCTTTGGCCCACCCCTACCGCTACGTGGCACACAACGGTGAAATCAACACCGTCAAGGGCAACTACAACTGGATGAAGGCGCGCGAAGGCGTGATGGCCTCGCCCGTGCTGGCGGCCGACCTGCAAAAGCTCTACCCCATCAGCTTTGCTGACCAGTCCGACACCGCCACGTTCGACAACTGCCTCGAACTGCTCACCATGGCCGGCTACCCCATCAGCCAGGCCGTGATGATGATGATCCCCGAACCCTGGGAGCAGCACACCACCATGGACGAGCGCCGCCGCGCCTTCTATGAGTACCACGCCGCCATGCTGGAGCCCTGGGATGGCCCGGCCTCCATCGTGTTCACCGACGGCCGCCAGATCGGCGCCACGCTGGACCGCAACGGCCTGCGCCCCTCGCGCTACTGCATCACCGATGACGACCTGGTCATCATGGGCTCCGAATCGGGCGTGCTGCCCATCCCCGAGAACAAGATCGTGCGCAAGTGGCGCCTGCAGCCCGGCAAGATGTTCCTGATCGACCTGGAGCAGGGCCGCATGATCGATGACGATGAGCTGAAAGCCAACGTCGTCAACACCAAGCCCTACAAGCAGTGGATCGAGAACCTGCGCATCAAGCTCGACAGCATCGAAGCCGGTGCCGGGGCCTCCGCGCCACAAGTGGCTGACCTGCCGCTGCTGGACCGCCAGCAGGCCTTCGGCTACACGCAGGAAGACATCAAGTTCCTGATGGCGCCCATGGCCAAGAACGGCGAGGAGGGCATTGGCTCCATGGGCAACGACAGCCCGCTGGCCGTGCTCTCGGGCAAGAACAAGCCGCTGTACAACTACTTCAAGCAGCTGTTCGCCCAGGTGACCAACCCGCCGATCGACCCGATCCGCGAGGCCATCGTGATGTCGCTCAACAGCTTCATCGGTCCCAAGCCCAACCTGCTGGACATCAACCAGGTCAACCCGCCGATGCGGCTCGAAGTGAGCCAGCCCGTGCTCGACTTTGCCGGCATGGCCAAGCTGCGCGACATCGAGCGCCACACGAACGGCAAGTTCAAGAGCGCCACCATCGATATCACCTACCCGCTGAGCTGGGGCCGTGAAGGTGTCGAGGCCAAGCTGGCCTCGCTGTGCGCGCAGGCGGTGGACGCCATCAAGGGCGGCGCCAACATCCTCATCATCAGCGACCGCGCCGTGAGCGCCACGCAGGTGGCCATCCCCGCGCTGCTGGCGCTGTCAGCCATCCACCAGCACCTGGTGGGCGCGGGCCTGCGCACCACGGCCGGCCTGGTGGTCGAAACGGGCACCGCCCGCGAAGTGCACCATTTCGCCGTGCTGGCCGGCTACGGCGCCGAGGCCGTGCACCCCTACCTGGCCATGGAAACCCTGGCCGAGATGCACAAGGAACTGGGCGGCGATCTGTCGGCCGACAAGGCCATCTACAACTATGTCAAGGCCATCGGCAAGGGCCTGTCCAAGATCATGTCCAAGATGGGCGTGAGCACCTACATGAGCTACTGCGGCGCCCAGTTGTTCGAGGCCATCGGCCTGAACACGGACACCGTGGGCAAGTATTTCACCGGCACCGCCAGCCGCGTGGAAGGCATCGGCGTGTTCGAGATCGCCGAAGAAGCCATCCGCATGCACAAGGCGGCCTTTGGTGACGACCCCGTGCTCGAAACCATGCTGGACGCGGGCGGCGAATACGCCTGGCGCGCCCGGGGTGAAGAGCACATGTGGAGCCCCGACGCGATTGCCAAGCTGCAGCACAGCACCCGCGCCAACAACTGGAACACGTACAAGGAATACGCCCAGATCATCAACGACCAGAGCAAGCGCCACATGACGCTGCGCGGCCTGTTCGAGTTCAAGATCGACCCCTCCAAGGCGATCCCGATCGACGAAGTCGAGCCCGCCAAGGAAATCGTCAAGCGCTTTGCCACTGGCGCCATGTCGCTGGGCTCCATCTCCACCGAGGCGCATGCCACCCTGGCCGTGGCCATGAACCGCATCGGCGGCAAGAGCAACACGGGCGAAGGCGGTGAGGACGCTGCGCGCTACCGCAATGAACTCAAGGGCATCCCGATCAAGAAGGGCGATACCTTGAAGAGCGTGATCGGCGCCGAGAACGTCGAGGTCGATCTGCCTTTGCAGGACGGCGACTCGCTGCGCAGTCGCATCAAGCAGGTGGCCTCGGGCCGCTTCGGTGTGACGGCCGAATACCTGTCGTCGGCCGACCAGATCCAGATCAAGATGGCCCAGGGCGCCAAGCCCGGCGAAGGCGGCCAGCTGCCCGGCGGCAAGGTGTCCAACTACATCGGCAAGCTGCGCCACAGCGTACCCGGTGTGGGCCTGATCTCGCCCCCGCCGCACCACGACATCTATTCGATCGAGGACCTGGCCCAGCTGATCCACGATCTGAAGAACGTCGCGCCGCATGCCGGCATCAGCGTCAAGCTGGTGTCCGAAGTGGGCGTGGGCACCATCGCTGCGGGCGTGGCCAAGTGCAAGAGCGACCACGTGGTGATCGCGGGCCATGACGGCGGCACGGGCGCATCGCCCTGGTCGTCCATCAAGCACGCGGGCGGCCCCTGGGAAATCGGCCTGGCCGAAACCCAGCAGACCCTGGTGCTGAACCGCCTGCGCGGCCGCATCCGCGTGCAGGCCGACGGCCAGATGAAGACCGGCCGCGACGTCGCCATCGGCGCGCTGCTGGGCGCCGACGAGTTCGGCTTTGCCACCGCTCCGCTGGTGGTCGAGGGCTGCATCATGATGCGCAAATGCCACCTCAACACCTGCCCCGTGGGCGTGGCCACGCAGGACCCAGCGCTGCGCAAGAAGTTCTCGGGCAAGCCCGAGCATGTGGTGAACTACTTCTTCTTCATTGCCGAAGAAGTGCGCCAGATCATGGCCCAGCTGGGCATCCGCAAGTTCGACGACCTGATCGGCCGTACCGACCTGCTCGACATGCGCCAGGGCCTGGAACACTGGAAGGCCCGTGGCCTGGACTTTGGCCGCCTGTTCGCGCAGCCCAACGTGCCCGCCGACGTGCCGCGCTTCCATGTGGATGTGCAAGACCACAACATCGGGCACACGCTGGACCGCAAGCTCATCGAGCGCAGCCAGCCTGCCATCGAAAAGGGCGAGCGCGTGCAGTTCATCGAAGTGGCGCGCAACGTGAACCGCTCCGTGGGCGCCATGCTCTCGGGCGCGGTGACCCGCGTGCACCCCGAAGGCCTGCCCGACGACACCATCCGCATCCAGCTCGAAGGCACGGGCGGCCAGTCGTTCGGCGCCTTCCTCACGCGCGGCATCACGCTGTACCTGATCGGCGACGCCAACGACTACACGGGCAAGGGCCTGTCGGGCGGCCGCGTCATCGTGCGTCCCAGCATCGACTTCCGCGGCGACACGGTGCGCAACACCATCGTGGGCAACACGGTGATGTACGGTGCCACCGCGGGGGAGTCCTTCTTCAGCGGCGTGGCAGGCGAGCGCTTTGCCGTGCGCCTGTCCGGCGCCACCACCGTGGTGGAAGGCACGGGCGACCATGGTTGCGAATACATGACGGGCGGCACCGTGGTGGTGCTCGGCAAGACCGGCCGCAACTTCGCCGCCGGCATGAGCGGCGGCGTGGCCTATGTGTACGACGAAGACGGCCAGTTCGACACCCGTTGCAACATGTCCATGGTCACGCTGGAGCGCATCCTGCCCTCGGCCGAACAGGAAGCCACGGTACCGCGCTCCATCTGGCACAACGACCAGACGGACGAAGCCCAGCTCAAGAAGCTGCTGGAAGACCACAACCGCTGGACGGGCAGCAAGCGCGCACGCGAGCTGCTCGACAACTGGGCCGCATCGCGCAGCAAGTTCGTCAAGGTTTTCCCGACCGAGTACAAGCGCGCGTTGTCTGAAATTTATGAACGAAAAGTGATGGAAGAGCAAGCTACGCCTGCGGTAGTAGCTACCAAAAAGGACGCGATCCCGGCCAAGTAAGGCGGCATTGCAACCCTTTGCACACCATTCATAGACAAGGACACCGACATCATGGGAAAGACCACCGGCTTCATGGAATACGAGCGCATCGAAGAGGGCTACAAGCCCGTGCCCGAGCGCCTGAAGCACTACAAGGAATTCGTCATCGGCCTCGACGAGAGCCAGGCCAAGCTGCAGGGTGCGCGCTGCATGGACTGCGGCACGCCGTTCTGCAACAACGGCTGCCCGGTGAACAACATCATTCCGGACTTCAATGACCTCGTGTACCACGCGGACTGGAAGAGCGCGATCGAGGTGCTGCACAGCACCAACAACTTCCCCGAGTTCACCGGCCGCATCTGCCCCGCGCCCTGCGAGGCCGCCTGCGTGCTCAACGTGAACGACGACGCCGTGGGCATCAAGTCCATCGAGCACGCGATCATCGACCGCGCCTGGGCCGAAGGCTGGGTGCAACCGCGCCCTGCCAAGCACCAGACGGGCAAGAAGGTGGCGGTGGTGGGTTCCGGCCCCGCAGGCTTGGCCGCTGCCCAGCAACTGGCCCGCGCAGGCCACAGCGTCACGCTGTTCGAGAAGAACGACCGTGTGGGCGGCCTGCTGCGCTATGGCATCCCCGACTTCAAGATGGAGAAGTCGCACATCGACCGCCGCGTCAAGCAGCTCGAAGCCGAAGGTGTGGTCATCCGCACCAGCGTGTTCGTGGGCGCCGCCAAGGACGGCCTGGGCAAGGACTCCAAGGTCACCAACTGGGCCAAGGAAACCGTCACGCCCGAGCAGCTGAACAAGGAGTTCGATGCTGTGCTGCTGACGGGGGGCGCCGAGCAGTCGCGCGACTTGCCCGTGCCGGGTCGCGAGCTCGATGGCATCCACTTTGCCATGGAGTTCCTGCCCCAGCAGAACAAAATCAACGCGGGCGACAAGCTCAAGGGCCAGATCCTGGCCACGGGCAAGCATGTCATCGTGATCGGTGGCGGCGATACAGGCAGCGACTGCGTGGGTACCAGCAACCGCCACGGAGCGGCCAGCGTGACCCAGTTCGAGGTGATGCCCCAGCCCCCCGAAGTGGAAAACCGCCCTCTGACCTGGCCCTACTGGCCGCTCAAGCTGCGCACCAGCTCTAGCCACGAAGAGGGCTGCGTGCGCGAGTTCGCCATCTCCACCAAGGAGTTCACGGGTGAAAAGGGCAAGGTCAAGGGCCTGACCACCGTGCAGGTCGAGTTCAAGGACGGCAAGCTGGTCGAGATCGCAGGTACCGAAAAGCACTACCAGGCCGACCTGGTGCTGCTGGCCATGGGTTTTGTGAGCCCGGTGGCGCCCGTGCTCGATGCCTTTGGCGTGGACAAGGATGCGCGCGGCAACGCCCGCGCCACCACGGAGTTCGACGGCGGCTACGCCACCAATGTGCCCAAGGTGTTCGCCGCCGGCGATATCCGCCGCGGGCAGAGCCTGGTGGTCTGGGCGATCCGCGAAGGCCGCCAGGCGGCGCGTGCGGTGGACGAGTTCCTGATGGGCTACTCCGACCTGCCGCGCTGAGCGGGCAACCGCACCGGCCTTTCCAACGGCGCCCGCGGGCGCCGTTGGTGTTTGTATTGCTACAATTTTAATAGCTTGAGGCGCTTGTCCAGTGCGCGCTGGTGCCATGCTTCGCTCGTTATCCCCAGGGTGGCGCATGGTGGCCAGGGTGCCGGCAGGCCGCATCGATGGGAGAATGCAGGGTTTTCCCGGGGCGTGAAACACTGCACCAGTGGTGGTGCATGCCCCCTCCGGCGTTGCCGTCCTGTCTGTTCTTTTTGAAAATCGTCACACCATGAAGAAAATTGCTGCTGTTGCTTTGCTGACCCTGGGCGCCGTACTGGCGGGATGCTCCAAGCAGGAGTCTGCCGCGCCCGCCGCCGCACCGGCGCCAGCCGCTGTCACCAAGATCGTCGTCGGCCTGGACGACAACTTCCCGCCCATGGGTTTTCGCAACGAGAAGAACGAACTGGTCGGTTTTGACATCGACATGGCCAGGGAGGCCGCCAAGCGCCTGGGCCTGGAAGTCGAATTCAAGCCCATCGACTGGAGCGCCAAGGAAGCCGAGCTGTCGGGCAAGCGCGTGGACGCGCTGTGGAACGGCCTGACCATCACCGAAGAGCGCAAGCAGAACATTGCGTTCACCGCGCCCTACATGGAAAACCACCAGATCATCGTGGTGCCTGCCAACTCCGCCATCAAGTCCAAGGCCGATCTGGCGGGCAAGGTGGTGGGCGCGCAGGAAGGCTCCAGCGCCGTCGATGCGATCAAGAAGGAAGACGCCGTCTTCCGGTCCTTCAAGGAGTTCAAGACCTTCGGCGACAACGTGACCGCCCTGATGGACCTGAGCACCGGCCGCCTGCAAGCCGTGGTGGTCGATGAGGTGGTGGGCCGCTACTACGTGGCCAAGAAGCCGGGCGACTACGCCGTGCTGGATGACAACTTCGGCACCGAGGAATATGGCGTGGGCCTGCGCAAGGACGACACCGAGCTGCACGGCAAGCTCGACAAGGCCCTGACCGACATGAAGCAGGATGGTGCTGCAGCGAAAATTGCCGAACAGTGGTTCGGCAAGAACATCATCAAGTAAGCTCCCCGCCATCAGGCCCGTGGCCCGCACCGGCAGCGCCCTTCATCGGCCTGCCGGTGTTTTTCGTTCACGCGACTGGAAGTCATTGCATGGACTACGTTCTCTCCCTCCTGGGGCCGCTGGCGCAGGGCGCCACAGTCACCCTGAAACTGTTTGCGATCACGCTGGCGCTGGCCGTGCCGCTGGGGCTGTTGCTGGCGCTGGCGCGGGTGTCGCATGTCAAGCCGTTGTCGGCGGCGGTGAATGGCTACATCTGGCTCATGCGGGGCACGCCGCTCATGCTGCAGATGCTGTTCATCTACTTTGCGCTGCCCTTCGTGCCGGTGATCGGGGTGCGCCTGCCCGACTTTCCGGCTGCCGTGGCGGCTTTTGCGCTGAACTACGCAGCCTACTTCGCCGAAATCTTCCGTGCGGGTATCCAGTCGGTGGACCGGGGCCAGTACGAGGCCGGCAAGGTGCTGGGCATGAACTACGGCCAGACCATGCGCCGCATCGTGCTGCCGCAGATGGTGCGCAGCATTCTGCCGCCCATGAGCAACGAGACCATCACCCTGGTCAAGGACACGTCCCTCATCTACGTGCTGGCCCTGAACGACCTGCTGCGTGCCGCGCGCGGCATCGTGCAGCGCGACTTCACCACCACGCCCTTCATCGTGGCCGCGGCCTTTTACCTGCTCATGACCCTGTTGCTTACCTGGGGTTTCCAGCGCCTGGAGAAACGCTATGCCAAGTACGACCAGTGACGCCGCGCCCATGATCGAGGCGCGCGACGTGCGCAAGCGCTTTGGCCACAACGAGGTGCTGCGCGGCGTGTCGCTGCGGGTAGCGCCCGGCGAGGTGGTGGCCATCATCGGCCCCTCGGGCTCGGGCAAGAGCACCTTTTTGCGCTGCCTGAATCACCTTGAAACCATCGACAGCGGCCATGTCGCCATCGAAGGCGAGGCGCTCGCCACCACCGATGCCCAGGGCCGCTGTACCTATGTGCCCGACGCCGAACTGCGCCGCATCTGCGCCAAGACCGGCATGGTGTTCCAGCACTTCAACCTGTTCCCGCACCTCACGGTGCTGGAGAACCTCATCGAGGCGCCGATGGTGGTGCAGGGCCTGGCGCGCGACGCTGCAGTAGCCCGCGCCGAGGCGCTGCTGGCCAAGGTGGGCCTGTCCCCGAAGCGCGACAACTACCCCGCGCGCCTGTCGGGCGGGCAAAAGCAGCGCGTGGCCATTGCGCGCGCGCTGTGCATGCAGCCCGACATCATGCTGTTCGACGAACCCACCTCCGCGCTCGACCCCGAGCTCACCGGCGAGGTGCTGCGCACCATGCGCGAACTGGCCGAGGAGCACATGACCATGCTGGTGGTCACCCACGAGATGGGTTTTGCACGCGAGGTGGCCCACACGGTGGCTTTCATGGACCAGGGCGAGCTGGTGGCAGCGCGTGCGGCGGGGGAGTTCTTTGCCGATCCAGGGCATGAGCGGGCGCGGGCGTTTTTGCAGCACATGCTGTGACTATGGGATGGAATGGGAATTTTTCCTTGCCTGGCAAGCGGTAGTAGCTATGGTTTTTATGGTTTTTGCTCGTTTTTCTGCTCCGGCCTGTCCCGCTACAGCACGCGCCAGGTCCCGCAAGGTGGGCCACGGTGGGCGCGCGTGCAACGAATTTTTTATAACCGTCAAGCATAGGCAAGCGTCACTTGCATGCCACAGGTTTTAACGATCGGCTGGGCAGTACTGAGGGGTTTCCCCTATGATGCGGGTCCTGCTGTCAGGGTCCCGGCCCTCGACGGCGTTTTTTGTTCTGCACCATGCCATCCAACGATTCATCGGCTGCCAGCGCGCTGGCGGAACTGCGCAACGTCACCTTCGGGTACGGCGAGCGCGTGATCCTGCGCGACCTGTCGTTGAAGATTCCGCGTGGCAAGGTCACGGCGCTCATGGGTGCTTCGGGTGGCGGCAAGACCACGGTGCTGCGCCTCATCGGCGGCCAGTACCGGGCGCAGCAGGGCGAAGTGCTGTTCGATCGGCAGGATGTGGGGCGCATGGATGCGGCGGGCCTGTATGCGGCGCGCCGGCGCATGGGCATGCTGTTCCAGTTTGGTGCCCTGTTCACCGATCTGAATGTGTTCGATAACGTGGCGTTTCCGCTGCGTGAGCACACCGACCTGTCGGATGCGCTGGTGCGCGACATCGTGCTCATGAAGCTCCATGCCGTGGGTCTGCGCGGTGCGCGCGACCTGATGCCCAGCCAGATATCCGGGGGCATGGCGCGGCGCGTGGCCCTGGCCCGGGCGATTGCGCTGGACCCCGAGCTGGTCATGTACGACGAGCCCTTTGCCGGGCTCGACCCCATTTCGCTGGGCACGGCCGCGCAACTCATCCGGCAGCTCAATGACGCCATGGGGCTCACCACCATCCTCGTGTCGCACGACCTCGAAGCCACCTTTGCCCTGGCCGACCATGTGGTCATCCTGGGCGCCGGCGTGGTGGCGGCCCAGGGCACCCCCGATGAAGTGCGCGCCAGCACCGATCCGCTGGTGCACCAGTTTGTCAACGCGCTGCCCACGGGCCCGGTGCCCTTCCATTACCCGGGGCCCACGGTGGCGAGCGACTTTGGTCCGGTGCAAGGGAGGTCGGCATGAGTTGGTGGCGTCCTTCCGATGTGGGCCTGGCCGTGCGCAGCCAGCTGGCGGATGCGGGGCAGGCGGCGCGCCTGTTCTGGCAGCTGATACGCCAGGTTCCGGCGGCCGTGCAGCGCCCTGGACTGGTGCGCGACCAGGTGCATTTCCTGGGCAATTATTCGCTGGCCATCATTGCGGTGTCCGGCCTGTTCGTGGGCTTTGTGATGGCGCTGCAGGGCTATTACACGCTGCAGGATTTTGGTTCGACCGAGGCGCTGGGCCAGCTGGTGGCGCTGAGCCTGCTGCGCGAGCTGGGGCCGGTCATCACCGCCTTGCTGTTTGCCGGGCGCGCTGGCACCTCGCTCACGGCCGAGATCGGCCTGATGCGCGCGGGTGAGCAATTGAGCGCCATGGAAATGATGGCCGTGGACCCCGTGCGCCGCATCCTGGTGCCCCGTTTCTGGGCGGGTGTCATCGCCATGCCCCTGCTGTCGCTGGTGTTCAATGCCGTGGGCGTGGTGGGCGGCTGGATCGTGGCCGTGCCCATGATCGGCCTGGACGGCGGGGCATTCTGGAGCCAGATGCAGGGCGGCGTGGATGTTTTCAGTGACCTGGGCAACAGCGTCATCAAGAGCCTGGTGTTTGGTTTTACCGTGACCTTCGTGGCGCTGCTGCAGGGCTACACGGCCAAGCCGACGCCGGAAGGGGTTTCGCGCGCCACTACGCGCACCGTGGTGATGGCCTCGCTGGCGGTGCTGGCGCTGGACTTCCTCCTCACGGCCATGATGTTCAGTATCTGACGCGGGCGCAGCCGGCGTGACAAGGAAAGCACGATGCAACAATCCAAAAACGATCTCTGGGTAGGCCTGTTTGTGATGCTGGGGGCGGCCGCGCTGGTGTTTCTGGCGCTGCAGTCGGCCAATCTGCTGCACCTGAACTTTCAGACCGGCTATCGCGTGACCGCGCGTTTCGACAACATTGGCGGCCTCAAGCCCAAGGCGGCGGTGCGCAGTGCCGGCGTGGTGGTCGGGCGTGTGGAGTCGATCACGTTTGACGACAAGACCTTCCAGGCGCGTGTGACGCTGGAACTGGACAAGCAGTATGCTTTCCCCAAGGACAGTTCCCTGAAGATCCTGACCAGCGGCCTGCTGGGTGAGCAATACATCGGTATCGAGGCAGGTGCCGACGAAAACAACCTGGTGGCGGGTGACAGCCTCACCGCCACCCAGTCGGCCGTGGTTCTGGAAAACCTGATTGGACAGTTTCTTTACAGCAAGGCGGAAGAGGGCGGCAAGCCGTCGGGCGCAGGTAGCAAAAAATGATGATGTGGACGACTGCGGGCTTCGCTCGCCATGATGGACAGCCCCGGTTTGCCCGCGCTACATTGAGCGGGTGCGCCCTGGTGCTGGGGGCTGTGCTGCTGGCCGGATGTGCCAGCGGGCCGGGCGCCCATCCCCGGGATCCGCTGGAGCCCTACAACCGCAGCATGACCCGGTTCAACGACAGCGTGGACGAAGCGGTCCTGAAACCCGTGGCCACGGCCTACAAGGATGTCGTTCCCTCCCCCGTGCGCACGGGGGTGAACAACTTTTTCGGCAACCTGGGGGATGTCTGGTCGTTTGTGAACAGCGTCCTGCAGTTGCACCCCGAAGAGGCGATGTCCAGCCTGGTGCGCTTCAACGTCAACACGGTGTTTGGTCTGGGCGGGCTGCTCGATATCGCCACGGAGATGGGAGTGGACCGCAACCGGCAGGACTTCGGTCTCACGCTGGGGCGCTGGGGCGTACCCACGGGGCCTTATCTGGTGCTGCCGCTGCTGGGACCCTCCACGGTGCGCGACACTGCGGCATTGCCCGTGGACATGCAGGGCAACCTGCTCGGCCAGTGGGATTCGGTGGCTGCGCGCAATTCACTGTATGCCTTGCGGGCGGTGGATACCCGGGCCAGCCTGTTGGGGGCCGGGGCCGTGCTGGAAGGTGCTGCGCTCGACAAATACAGTTTCACGCGGGACGTGTTTCTGCAGAGGCGCGCTCTGCGCTCGGGTGCCCAGGAAGCCGACGGGAACGACGACAGCGGCGGTGTGCTGCCGCCAGAACCCGACCAGTGAGCGCGGGCGTTGTTGCGGGCGGTTGCAACTGCTTGCAACCTCGCAACACAACGATGCATGGCGTACACCGCGTGCCACCACAATGAATTGACCGGCGACACCGTCGCCCGATGGAGAGAAGACCCACATGATGAATCGACGCAACCTGGGCCGCATGGCCGCAACACTGGCGGTGACCAGTTCCATGGGGATGCACTGGGCGGCTTTCGCTGCCGACGAGGCACCTGATGCGTTGATCAAGCGCCTGTCCCTCGAAGTGATGGGTAGCGTTCGCGGCGACAAGGCCATCCAGGCCGGCGACATCAACAAGGTGATCGCCCTGGTGGACAAGGTGATCATGCCCAACGTGAATTTCCGGCGCATGACGGCGGCTGCCGTGGGTCCGGGCTGGCGCCAGGCCAGCCCCGAGCAGCAAAAGCGCCTGCAGGAAGAGTTCAAGGTGCTGCTGGTGCGCACCTATGCGGGCGCTCTGGCCCAGGTGAACGACCAGACCATTGCCATCAAGCCCCTGCGTGCTGCGGCCGATGACAAGGATGTGCTGGTGCGCACCGAGATCACGGGCCGTGGTGATCCGATCCAGCTCGATTACCGGCTGGAAAAAACCCCGGGTGTCGGTGCGGGCTGGAAAATCTACAACCTCAACGTGCTGGGCGTGTGGCTGGTGGAAACCTACCGCGGCCAGTTCGCCACCGAGATCAATGCGCGCGGGGTGGATGGCCTCATCGAGGCGCTGGTCGCACGCAACAAGAACAATGCCGCCAAGGGCTGACAGCGAGACCCCGCGCATGCTGGTGCTTCCCTCCGAGCTCACCCACCGCCAGGCCAGCGGCTGCCTGCGCATGCTGGTGCAAGGGCTCCAGGTTCTCAAGGGGCCCGAGGTGGTGGTGGATGCCAGCGCGCTGGCCGTGTTCGACACCTCCGCGCTGGCGGTGCTGCTGGAGTGCCGGCGCGAAGCGCTGGCAGACCGCAAGGCTTTTGTGGTCAGGGGCCTGCCTGCAGCCCTGGTCGGCATGGCCGGGCTGTACGGCGTGGACGACTTGCTGCAGGTGGCCGGCTGAGCTGGGTGCCGGCCCGCAAGGCCGGCAATGCCCTCGGGCGGCGGGTGCTGTTGGTCTGAACGCGGCAGCTTGCGGGCCAAGGCCTTAAAATCAAAGGTTCCATGCCTGCAGTCTCCTTCCAAGCCATCTCCAAGACCTTTGTCACCCCCAAAGGGCCCTTCCAGGCACTGAACCAGGTCAGCCTGGACATCGAGGAAGGCGAATTCTTCGGCCTCCTCGGCCCCAACGGTGCCGGAAAAACCACCCTCATCAGCATCTTGGCGGGCCTGGCGCGCGCTACCCAGGGCAGGGTGCTGGTGCAGGGCAGCGATGTGCAGTCCGACTTTGCCGAGGCCCGGCGCAAGCTGGGCGTGGTGCCCCAGGAACTGGTGTTTGATCCGTTCTTCAATGTGCGCGAGGCGCTGCGATTCCAGTCGGGCTACTTCGGCGTGAAGAACAACGACGCCTGGATCGACGAACTGCTGGCCAACCTGGGCCTGGCCGACAAGGCCAATGCCAACATGCGCCAGCTCTCGGGTGGCATGAAGCGGCGCGTGCTGGTGGCGCAGGCGCTGGTGCACAAGCCGCCCATCATCGTGCTCGACGAGCCCACGGCCGGCGTGGACGTGGAGCTGCGCCAGACCCTGTGGCATTTCGTCGCCCGCCTGAACAAGGAAGGCCACACCGTGCTGCTGACCACCCATTACCTCGAAGAGGCCGAGGCCCTGTGCGGCCGCATCGCCATGCTCAAGGCGGGGCGGGTGGTGGCGCTCAACCGCACCAGCGAGTTGCTCAAGACGGCCTCAGGCAGTGTGCTGCAGTTCAAGACCGACGCCTTGTTGCCGCCGTCCCTGGCCCTCCTGGCGCGGGTCACGGGCCGCATCGTGCAACTGCCCGCACACGATGCGGCGGAAATCGAAAGCCACCTGGCCGCCCTGCGCGTGGCCGGTGTGGAGGTGCAGGACATGGAAATCCGCAGGCCGGACCTGGAAGACGTGTTCCTGCAGGTCATGTCGGGAACGTCGGCCTCGAACATTCCGCTGTCGGAGGTGGCACTGTGACCGGCTGGCAAACCCTGTTCTACAAAGAAGTGCTGCGCTTCTGGAAGGTCAGCTTCCAGACCGTGGCCGCGCCCGTGCTCACGGCCGTGCTGTACCTGCTGATCTTTGGCCATGTGCTCGAAGGCCATGTGAAGGTGTACGACCGCATCAGCTACACCGCCTTCCTGGTGCCCGGTCTGGTGATGATGAGCGTGCTGCAGAACGCCTTTGCCAACAGCTCGTCGAGTCTGATCCAGAGCAAGATCATGGGCAGCCTGGTGTTTGTGCTGCTCACGCCGCTGTCGCACTGGGCCTGGTTTCTGGCCTATGTGGGCTCGTCGGTGGTGCGCGGGCTGGTGGTGGGGTTGGGGGTGTTCATCGTCACCCTGGTGTTTGCGCGGCCGGAGTTTGCGGCGCCGCTGTGGATCTTCGTCTTTGCGTTCCTGGGCGCAGCGCTGCTGGCCACGCTGGGGCTGATTGCAGGCCTGTGGGCCGACAAGTTCGACCAGCTGGCCGCGTTCCAGAACTTCGTGGTCGTGCCCATGACCTTCCTGTCGGGCGTGTTCTATTCCATCCAGTCGCTGCCACCGTTCTGGCAGACCGCGAGCCATCTCAATCCGTTCTTCTACATGATCGACGGCTTCCGCTATGGCTTCTTCGGCCAGAGCGATACCTCGCCCTGGCTCAGCCTTGGCATCGTGGGCATGGCCTGGCTGGCCGTGAGTGCCTTGGCCGTGCACCTGCTGCGCACCGGCTACAAGATTAGAAATTGACAGAGAACCGACCATGACTGCAGACCAGCTCAAAGACATCATCGCCGCGGGCCTGGCCTGCGACCACATCACGCTCGAAGGCGATGGCCGCCACTGGTATGCCACCATCGTTTCGGTCGAATTCGAGGGCAAGCGCGCCATCCAGCGCCACCAGCGCGTGTACGCCACGCTGGGCGCCAAATTGGCCACCGACGAGGTGCATGCGCTGTCGATGAAAACCTTCACCCCCGCAGAATGGGCGGCGCAGGGGCAGTGACGCTGTTGCCCTGTCAGCTCATTTATTGATAGCTTCTGGCGCCTGATGGATAGGCGCTAGAAGCCATTTTCTTCATATTTCTGGTTTTTCGAGATGGACAAACTCCTGATCCGCGGTGGTCGCCCCCTCAATGGCGAGGTGCTGGTGTCTGGCGCCAAGAACGCCGCCCTGCCGGAGTTGTGCGCCGCGCTGCTCACGGCAGAGCCCGTGACCCTGCTCAACGTGCCCCAGCTGCAGGATGTGAGCACCATGCTCAAGCTCATCCGCAACATGGGAGTGTCAGCCGAGCGTTCACAGGATGGCACCGTGCGCATTGATGCCGGTGGCCTCAACACGCCCGAAGCCCCCTACGAGCTGGTCAAGACCATGCGCGCCTCGGTGCTGGCCCTGGGCCCGCTGCTGGCCCGCTTTGGCGAGGCCACGGTGTCTCTGCCTGGCGGCTGCGCCATCGGTTCGCGCCCGGTCGACCAGCACATCAAGGGCCTGGCCGCCATGGGCGCCGAGATCGTGGTCGAGCACGGCTACATGATCGCCAAGCTGCCCGCGGGCTGGACGCGCCTGAGGGGCGCGCGCATCACCACCGACATGGTCACGGTGACGGGCACCGAAAACTTCCTCATGGCCGCTGCGCTGGCCGAAGGCGAGACCGTGCTCGAAAACGCCGCGCAGGAGCCCGAAATTTCCGACCTGGCCGAGATGCTGATCGCCATGGGCGCCAGGATCGAAGGGCACGGCACCAGCCGCATCCGCATCCAGGGTGTGGACCAGCTGCACGGCTGCACGCACCGCGTGGTGGCCGACCGCATCGAGGCCGGCACCTTCTTGTGCGCCGTGGCGGCCACGGGCGGTGATGTGGTGCTGCGCCATGGCCGCGCAGACCACCTGGATGCGGTCATCGAAAAGCTGCGCGAAGCCGGTGCCACCGTGCAGGCGGTGGACGGCGGCATCCGCGTGCACAGCGCGGGCGGCGCCACGCTCAAGGCCCAGGGTTTTCGCACCACCGAATACCCGGGTTTCCCCACCGACATGCAGGCCCAGTTCATGGCGCTCAACTGCATTGCGCAGGGCACGGCCACGGTGACCGAAACGATTTTTGAAAACCGCTTCATGCACGTCAACGAGCTGGTGCGTCTGGGGGCCAGGATCCAGGTCGATGGCAAGGTGGCGGTGATCGAAGGCCTGGCTTCCACGTCCGCGCGCCTGTCGGGCGCCACCGTGATGGCCACCGACCTGCGGGCCTCGGCCAGCCTGGTCATTGCCGGCCTGGTGGCCGACGGCGAAACCGTGGTGGACCGCATTTACCACCTCGACCGGGGCTACGACTGCATGGAAGCCAAGCTGCGCGGCCTTGGCGCTGACATTGAGAGAATGAAAGCATGAGCATGATCACCCTGGCGCTCTCCAAGGGCCGCATCTTCGACGAAACCCTGCCCCTGCTGGCCGCCGCCGGCATCGAGGTGCTGGAAGATCCCGAAAAATCGCGCAAACTCATCCTGCCCACCAACCAGCCCGATGTGCGCGTGGTGCTGGTGCGCGCCACCGATGTGCCCACCTATGTCGAATATGGCGGCGCCGATCTGGGCGTGACGGGCAAGGACACCCTGATCGAGCATGGTGGCCAGGGCCTGTACCAGCCGCTCGACCTGCGCATTGCCAAGTGCCGCGTGAGCGTGGCCGTGCGCGATGATTTCGACTACGCCCAGGCCGTCCAAAAGGGCTCACGCCTGAAGGTGGCCACCAAGTACACCAGCATTGCCCGCGACTTCTTTGCGAGCAAGGGCGTGCATGTGGACATGGTCAAGCTCTATGGCAGCATGGAACTGGCGCCCCTCATCGGCCTGTCCGATGCCATCGTCGATCTGGTCTCCACCGGCAACACGCTCAAGGCCAACCACCTTGTTGAGGTCGAGCGCATCATGGACATCAGCTCGCACCTGGTGGTCAACCAGGCGGCGCTCAAGCTCAAGCAGGCGCCGCTGCGCCGCATCATCGATGCGTTTGCCTCGGCCATCCCTGCGCCAAAGAACTGAAACCTCCACTGCATAACACTATGACTTTGGTAGCTGCTCCCGCCCGTCTGTCAACCGCTGCAGCCACTTTTGAGGCTGATTTTGCAGCCCGCCTGCACTGGTCTGCCGATACCGACGCGGCCATCGAGCAGCGCGTGGCCGACATCCTGGCCGATGTGCAGCAGCGCGGCGATGCGGCGGTGCTGGAGTACACCGCCCGCTTCGACGGCCTCTCGGCGCCGGGCATGGCGGCACTGGAGCTGACGCAGGTCGAACTCAAGGCCGCGTTCGACGCCATTCCCACCGTGCAGCGCGCCGCCTTGCAGGCGGCCGCCGCTCGCGTGCGCAAGTACCACGAAGCGCAGAAGAAAGCCTCGGGCGAGAGCTGGAGCTACCGCGACGAAGACGGCACGCTGCTGGGCCAGAAGGTCACGCCGCTCGACCGTGTGGGCATCTACGTGCCCGGCGGCAAGGCCGCCTACCCGAGCAGCGTGCTCATGAACGCCATCCCCGCCCATGTGGCCGGTGTGGGCGAGATCATCATGGTGGTGCCCACGCCGAAGGGTGAAAAAAACGCCCTGGTGCTGGCCGCCGCCTACGTGGCCGGTGTCACGCGCGCCTTCACCATCGGCGGCGCGCAGGCCGTGGCCGCGCTGGCCTACGGCACGGCCACGGTGCCGAAGGTGGACAAGATCACTGGTCCCGGCAATGCCTATGTGGCCAGCGCCAAGAAGCGCGTGTTCGGCACGGTGGGCATCGACATGATCGCCGGCCCCAGCGAAATCCTGGTGCTGGCCGATGGCAGCACACCGGCCGACTGGGTGGCCATGGATCTCTTTTCCCAGGCCGAGCACGACGAGCTGGCGCAATCCATCCTGCTGTGTCCTGATGCGGCCTATATCGATGCCGTGCAGGCCGCCATCGACCGCCTGCTGCCCACCATGCCGCGCGCCGAGATCATCGCCAAAAGCCTCACCGGCCGCGGCGCGCTGATCCACACGCGCAGCATGGAAGAGGCCTGCGCCATCAGCAACCGCATCGCGCCCG
>Ga0207975_100058_pt1 | contig 110762 bp, 94 predicted proteins | sample LakWasMe91_HOW11_2_FD_183913 | JGI IMG/M metagenome (GOLD analysis project Ga0207975, IMG submission 183913) | Freshwater sediment methanotrophic microbial communities from Lake Washington under simulated oxygen tension - Sediment Metagenome... | ecosystem: Environmental > Aquatic > Freshwater >...
TCGTGTACTTCACCAATTTTGTGTGATTTTCCAGTATAGAATAATATACGCTCTGTTGTTGTTGTTTTACCAGCATCAATATGAGCAGCAATTCCAATATTTCTTGTATATTTAAGTTCTCTAGCCATTTCTTGTTAATTAAAATCTAAAATGTGAGAACGCTTTGTTTGCTTCAGCCATTTTATGAGTATCCATTCTCTTTTTAACAGCAGCACCTTCTTCTTTAGCAGCAGCTAAACATTCAGAAGCTAGCCTTTGAGCCATAGATTTTTCATTTCTTCTTCTAGAATAAAGTATTAACCACTTCATTGCCATAGAAATTTTTCTGTCTGGTCTGATTTGCATTGGAATTTGAAATGTAGCTCCACCTACTCTACGACTACGTACTTCTACGTGAGGCATAACATTAGTTAAAGCATCTTTCCAAATTTCTAATGATGATTTTTCTGCATCTTGCTTTTTTGTTTCTATAATGTCAATTGCATCATAAAAAACTTTAAAAGCTGTCGATTTCTTACCATCCCACATTAAGTTATTCACAAAACGTGTCACCAACTGGTCGTTAAACCTTGGATCTGGTAAAAGTGGTCTTTTCTTTGCCGCTCTTTTTCTCATGTCTTTTTTTTAATTAAATGTCATACCAATATAACCACGACGAATCGCGACTTTATCAGAACAACTTTTTAAATTACTTTTTTGCTTCTTTTGGGCGTTTTGCTCCGTACTTAGATCTTCTTTGCGTTCTTCCTGCTACTCCTGACGTATCAAGTGCACCACGAACGATGTGATATCTAACTCCTGGTAAATCTTTTACCCTTCCACCCCTAACTAATACTATCGAGTGCTCTTGTAAATTGTGTCCTTCTCCAGGGATATAGGCATTTACCTCATTACCATTTGTCAAACGTACACGCGCAACTTTACGCATTGCAGAGTTTGGTTTTTTTGGTGTAGTAGTGTAAACACGCGTACAAACCCCTCTTCTTTGAGGACAAGAATCTAAAGCAACCGATTTACTCTTCTTAGTTATCTGAGTTCTTCCTGTTCTTACTAATTGTTGAATTGTTGGCATAATTAATACTAAAAATTTCTTATTATATTAAAATCCCGCTTTTTACGGGGTTGCAAATGTATAAATTAATTTTCACTCTACAAACCATAATGGATTAATTTTTACCTGAAGTAAATATTTGTTTATTAACAAAATAGCTTCAAAACAAAATAAACAACTTTTAAACCCAAATTCCTTAAAAAAACAACTCCAACTTCATCAAACCAAAACTATGATTATTCCAACAAACGACTGATATTTGTACCAACCATCCATAAAGAAATCAAAATTGAAATCTAAGATCCTAATTATTTTATTTCTAATATCCCACCTGACTTCCTGGAGTCAAACATTTCAGTTAAAAATAAATGGAAAAAATGATACCGAAACAAAAACCATAGATTCCATCGGATACATTACAAAGCACAACACATTAAAACAATTAGTTGACGAAATTATTTTTACAAACAAAAAACTCTCTGAATCAGGATATATCGAAAACAAACTATTAGAAAACACAAAAGAAAACGACAGCTCCTACATCGCAACAATTTCACTTGAAAGCATAATAAAAAATATACATATATATATAGGTATAAAAAAAGACAAATACCCCTCCTTTTTATTCAACACAAATCACGATTCAATAATTTTACCATATTCTCAAATAAAACCCTTTTTAAAACAAACTACAGAAAATTTAGAGCATAATGGTTTTGCATTCGCAAAAGTCAAATTCACAAATATTCAAAAAAAAGGCCATGAAATCTATGCCGATTTAGATATCAAAACCGAAAACAAAAGAATACTGAATGCAATTGAAATAAAATATCAAGATCACCAAAAAAAAACATTCCCGAAGGGCGCAGAAAAACAAATAAACAAGAAATACAAAAACACAGTATTCAATCAAAAAACAATCGAACAATTATATCAGGATTTTGAAAAATTTGATTTTATCCACCAAATTAAATATCCTGAAATCTTATTCACTAAAGACACCACTAAAGTTTTTGTTTATTTAGAAAAAAGAAAAGCAAATCTCTTTGACGGTTACCTCGGATTCAACAACACCGAAGACAAAAAATTAAAATTGAACGGATACCTAAATTTAAATTTAGTCAACACCATTCAAAACGGAGAAACAATATCAATTAACTGGAAAAACGACGGAAATAATCAAAAATTTTTTAATGCTAATTTAACTATTCCCTATTTATTCAAAAGTCCAATTGGAATTAAGGGTGAAATCAATATTTTCAAGCAAGACAGTATTTTTCAAAACACAAAAACAGCATTACAACTAGGATATTCACTAGATTACAACAAAAGAATCTATTTTGGATGCGAATCAACCGAATCGAGTGACATACAAAATTCAAACAGCCAAAATTTAAATGATTTTAAAAATGCTTTTTTTAACTCAACAATAGAATACAAAAAGAACAACTCAAGAAAGAATTTATTCCCATTAAAAACAAAATTAAATATAACCCTAGGCACAGGTAAAAGAAGCTCAACAGCAGATTTGTCAATAAAACAAAATTTTGCAAATTTTAACATTATGAACGATTTTTATATTAACGAGAAAAATGTTATAAATGTTAAAAATCAAAATTACTATTTGAAAAGCAACACTTATTTAACAAATGAGTTATTTCGTTTTGGAGGAATCAATTCCGTGCGAGGATTTTCCGAAAATAGTTTACAAGCCAACCTTATGACTGCCCTCATGACAGAATATCGATATTTAATTACACCTAATTTATATTTTAATTCAATATTGGATTACTGCTATTACCAAGATCCCACAACAATTACGACAGAAAATAAAAGTGAAAAACTTCTCGGAATCGGATTAGGACTAGGAACACGAACCACAAACGGTTTGCTAATTTTTTCCATCACAAATGGAAAAGCCCGTAACAATAAAATAACACTTCTCAACACCATTATTTCAATAAACTATACCATCACATTTTGAAACCAACAATCGTTTTATTTATAACATTAAAGACGCAATGTGTTATATTTTATAATTTTAACATTTTAATTATCTAGAAAAAAATCATTATTACTCAGCCATAATGCCAAAAAAACAATAAGATTTTTTAAATTTTAACTCAAATAAATAACATAATACCATATAAAAGTTAAAAAAATAACTTTTATATGTATGCATAAAAAAAACCAAATATTATAGGATGGTTAACAAATTATTATGATTTTTGTCGAACTAATTCAAAATATTTTAAAATGAAACTAAAGTTCAATGGACTCCTAGTACTTCTTGTAGTACTAGTAGCGCAAATTTCTTTTGCGCAAGAAAGATCTGTTTCAGGAGTTGTTTCTGATAACGCAGGCATACCACTACCTGGTGTGAGTGTACTGGTAAAAGGAACAAACAATGGAACTCAATCTGATTTCGATGGAAAGTATTCTATCAAAGCAACACCAAGCGACGTATTGGTATTTAGTTACGTTGGCATGAAATCTTCAGAGAAATCTGCAAGCTCAACAACGATTAATGTTAAATTAGCAAGTGATGCTACACAACTAGAAAGTGTAGTTGTTACTGCAATGGGGATTAAAAGAGAGAAAAAATCTCTTGGATACTCTTCACAACAAGTTAAAGGAGAAGATCTTAATGGAGGTACAGCAACACCGAGTGTTTCGAATCTCCTTTCTGGAAAAGTAGCAGGTCTCGAAGTTTCAAGAAACACAAACTTTGGTGGATCTACAAACGTAGTAATCAGAGGTAACAAATCTCTAACTGGAAACAACCAAGCTCTTTGGGTAATCGATGGAGTTCCAGTAGACAACTCAAATTCTAACGCATTAGCGCAGTTAACCGGTGGAGGTGGTTACGACTATGGTAACACTATTTCAGACATCAACCAAGAAGACATCGAAAGCATTAACGTTCTTAAAGGTGCTGCTGCGACAGCTTTATACGGATCAAGAGCAAGTAATGGTGTTGTAATGGTTACTACAAAAAAAGGGAAGTCAGCTAAAGACAATAAAATTGGTTTTACTTTTTCTAGTAATGCTTCAATTGGTTCAGTTGACAAATCAACTTTTCCTGAATACCAAAACAAATATGGTTCAGGTTATGGTATCGGAAGTTCATTCTTAGGAACAGGTACACCTGATACTGTAGACACATCAAATGATGCTTCCTATGGAGATCCATTTACTGGGGAACCAGTCTACCAATGGGATGCTTTCACCCCGTATTCACCTAATTTTGGCAAAGCTACTCCTTGGACAGCTGCTAAAAATGGCCCTATTACGTTTTTTGAAAATGCTAAAACGTACACTAACAGTATCGCTCTTGAAAAATCTACAGAAAGATCAAGTTTATCTATGTCTTATGTAAACACAAATCAAACTGGCATCCTGCCAAATAGCGAATTGAAAAAAAATCAATTAAGTGCTAGATTCAGCCAAAAAATTACTGATAAATTAACTGCTAATGCTTATGCTGCTGTAACGTTACAAAATACAGTCGGCAGAAACTCTACAGGATATAATGACAACATCATGGGTACTTTCAGACAATGGTGGCAAACAAACACAGATATCAAATCTTTAGAGCAAGTTTACAAAGCTTCTGGTGGGCAAAATATCACATGGAACTGGGCTGATCCAACAACTCCTGAAGGATTAGTTCCTGCGTACTGGGACAACCCTTACTTCACACGTTATCAAAATTATTCATCAGACGAAAGAACTCGTTTGTTTAGCTATGCCTCTCTTGATTACAAGATTACAGACTGGATGAGTGCTACGGGCAGAGTATCTTTGGACACTTATAATGAATTACAAGAAGAAAGAAGAGCTGTAGGTTCTATTGCATCTGGATTTGGTCTTTCCCCAGTTGACGAAGCATCAGGATACCAAAGATATGACATCAACTACCAAGAAGTTAACTACGATTTAATGTTGAATTTTAACAAAAAAGTTGGAGAAGACATTTCCTTAAACGGAGTACTTGGTGGAAATATCAGAAGAACAGACAAAGATAATGTACTTTCATCAACAATAGGTGGCTTAGTAACACCTGGAATTTACGCTCTATCTAACTCCCGTTATGAACTACCATTTCCTAAAGAACAAAAAGTTTCTGCGGGTGTAAATGGTATATATGCACAAGGATCTATCGGTTACTTGGACACCTATTTTATTGACGCATCCATCAGAAGAGACGCATCTTCTACACTCCCTAAAGGAAACAATTCTTATGTTTATCCAGCAGTTTCGGGGTCATGGGTATTCTCAAACTTAGCTAAAGTTGATTGGTTAAACTTAGGAAAACTTAGAGTGAATTATGCAGAAGTTGGTAATGACGCTCCAGCATTAAGCTTAGTAAACACTTACACAAGAAATCCTAACTTCCAAAACCAACCTGTTTACTCAGTACCTAATACAAACAACAACCCAAATCTTAAACCTGAGAGAACAAAATCATTTGAAGTAGGTTTAGAAACTAGTTTCTTTGACAGACGTTTAGGTTTTGATGCAACATACTACAAAACAAACACAATTGATCAAATCGTTGCTGCAGCAGTTTCATCTGCTTCTACAGTAACAAATGCTTATGTAAATGGTGGTAACATTCAAAACAAAGGTTTTGAGTTACAATTAACAGCAACACCTGTTAGAACAAAAGATTTTAGTTGGGATATTACAGTTAACTGGTCTAAAAACGAAAGTAAAGTTGTGGCATTACCAGAAGGTGTTGACAACTTACAATTAGGATCTTTCCAAGGAGGAGTTACCATTAATGCCACACCTGGTGAAGCATATGGCACTTTAAAAGGAACTGATTATGTTTACACTAACGGTCAAAAAACTATAGATCAAGCTACAGGTAGATACATGATTACTACTTCTGCAACAAACAATATTGGTAATGTTACTCCAGATTGGATGGGCGGTGTGAGAAATAAATTCACATACAAAAACATATCTTTAGGCTTCTTAATCGATACTCAACATGGAGGAGATATATTCTCTCTTGATATGTATTATGGACTTGCAACAGGATTATATAAAGAAACTGCTGTTGGAAACATTAGAGAAGTTGGTATGGTTAATGCTGGTGTCGCACCTGATGGAACACCAAATACGGTTGCTGTTAAAAACCCAGGAACATTTTCTAATAACTATGGGTATTTAGCAGAACCAAATAAGGCATTTATTTACGATGCCTCTTATGTAAAATTGAGAGAAGTTTCCATTACTTATAACTTACCTAAAAACTTATTTGAAGGAACATTTGTTAATAGTGCTTCATTAAGCTTGTTGGGTTCAAACCTTTGGATTATCAGCAAAAACCTTCCTTATGCAGATCCAGAAAGTGGATTATCATCTGGAAATAGCTCAAGAGGATATTCAGTAGGATCACTTCCTACTACAAGAGATATTGGGTTTAACTTAACGCTTAAATTTTAATACAAAAGAACATGAAAAAAATAATATATGCTTTAGGGCTTCTTATCCTCACTGTTTCTTGTGATGATAATGCTCTTACAGAATTAAATGTGGACGAAAAAAACCCATCAGAGGTTCCTGCGTCTTCATTGTTTACAAGTGCCGAAAAAACATTAACCGACCAAATGGTGAATTCTAATGTTAATAGAAATATTTTCAGGTTAGTTAATCAACAATGGACCGAAACCACTTATACTGACGAGTCGAATTACAACTGGACAACTAGAAAAATTTCTGACAACCACTGGAATGCTTTGTATGCTGGGCCATTGTCTGATCTTAACACCGCTAAAATTACGTTAGAAAAAACAGAAATTTTACCTAGCGACCCAGAATTTGCTACAAAAACGACAACAAAGAAAAATCAATTAATATTAATTGACATCTTAAATGTTTACACCTACCAAATATTGGTTGACACTTTTGGGGATATCCCTTACAATGAAGCTCTAAAAGGCTCGGGTGATTATTTGCCTAAATATGACAAAGCAGTGGATATCTATAAAGATCTTATCGTTCGTTTAAACAATGACATTGCTACAATTGATACAAATGGTGCGGCATTTGGCGAAGCTGATGTAATCTATAATGATGACTTAAATGCTTGGATAAAATTTGCTCAAAGTATCAAACTTAGACTTGGAATAAATCTTAAAGCTTCTGGATTAGAAAGCACAATTGCAAATAACGCCATCTTATCAGGAGCAGCCGGGGCTTTTACTTCAAATGAAGATAATGCAAAATTGCCATACATGGACAACCTACCAAATACAAACCCTATCTACGTAGATTTAGTATTTTCTGGAAGACATGATTTTGTACCTGCAAAACCTTTTGTTGATGCTATAGTAGCTAAAAATGACCCAAGAACTAATGCATACTTTGCGAAAAACATTACTCCTTACAAAGGAGGAGTTATTGGTGTTAAAAATTCATACAGCAAATTCACGCATATAAGTAACCCTATTCAAGAAGCTAGCTTCAAAGGAACACTTTTAGATTATTCTGAGGTAGAATTTTTACTAGCTGAAGCTGTTGCTAGAGGAGTTGCTGTGGGTGGATCTATTGATTCTCATTATACAGCTGCTATTACAGCTTCCATGGAAGATTGGGGTATTTCAAGTGCTGCTACAGCTACTTACTTAGCTCAACCAAGTGTTGCCTACGCAACTGCTACTGGAACTTGGCAACAAAAAATTGGAGAACAATCATGGTACGCAAAATTTAACAGAGGTTTTGAAGGCTGGACATCTACAAGAAGATTAAACTTCCCTGTACTAGTTGCTCCTGCTACAGCTGATCCAGCTGCTGAAGGACAAGTACCTTCAAGAATGACTTATCCTATTAGAGAGCAAACTTTAAATGCTACTAATTATCAAGCTGCTTCAACTGCAATTGGAGGAGACAAGTTGAAAACTAAATTATTTTGGGATATTAATTAATAAACCAATAATCCAAATAAGAACCATCAGCTAAGCTGGTGGTTTTTTTTTTCATAATTCTGAAAATAAAGATTTGCAAAAAACAACCCCTTAATTATCAAAAAAACAATATTTTACAAAACTTCTCAAAGTATGTTAAAGAAATAAAATTAATTTATTTTAAAACCAAATATCGCAGAAACTAAGCATATAACTCGATTAAATGATTTTTAGAGAAGTTACACCAACCAAATTTGACAAAAACTCAATTATTATTTAAAGCATTAGAAAAATTTCAAAATGATAAATATTTACATTCTAATTTCTTAAACACAGGTAACTAATATAAAAAATCATAGGTATTTTAAACCGGAATTTTTTGAAATTATCTTAAAAAAAGTGTTAAATTAAATCTATCTTTAAAAATATTTACTATCTTTTTTAATAAAAAATTAAGATATTGAATAGATTTATAACACTTGCAAGACAATATGTTATAATGTTAAAATTTGATCTTTAAAAAAAAAGAGTTTCAGGGATTAGGATTATTAACAAATTATTATGATTTTTACACAACTAATTCAAAATATTTAAAAATGAAACTAAAGTTCAATGGATTCCTGGTACTCCTTGTGGTACTAGTGGCGCAAATAACTTTTGCGCAAGAAAGATCTGTTTCAGGGATTGTTTCTGACAATGCAGGTATGCCTTTACCAGGTGTAAGTGTATTGGTTAAAGGAACAAAAAATGGAACACAATCAGATTTTGATGGTAAATATACTATCAAAGCAACACCAAGCGACGTATTGGTATTTAGTTATGTTGGCATGAAGTCTTCAGAGAAATCTGCAAGTTCAACAACATTAAACGTTAAATTAGCTAGTGATGCAACACAATTAGAAAGTGTAGTTGTTACAGCCTTGGGTATCAAAAAACAAAAAAGAGGTTTAGGGTACTCAACTGCAAATGTTGGAGCCAAAGAGCTTACTGAAGTTGCAAATGTTAACGTATTTGAATCTCTATCCGGTAAAGTCGCAGGGGTTGACATTACTGCTCCGGCACAAGCAGGAGCTTCTAGTAAAGTTATCATTAGAGGTTTTAACTCATTAAGCAACGCTAGCCCATTATATGTAGTTGATGGAACCCCTATTAATAACTCCTCAAATGGATCTACTAGTGTAAATAGATCATTTGATGCAGGTAACGGAGTTAGTGATTTAGACCCAAACAACATCGAAAGCATGTCGATCCTGAAAGGAGCTGCAGCATCAGCTTTATATGGCTCAAGAGCCGCTCAAGGTGTAATTTTAATTACTACAAAATCTGCAAAAAACAAATCTAAAATCTCAGTAGATTTTGTAAGTTCTACTGATTTTTCTGAAGTTAGTAGACTTCCTCATTTTCAAAATGAATTTGGTGAAGGTTGGGCAGGAAAATCTTGGTCAAATAATCAACCTGGCAACAACGCCAGTAACGAAAATGGTTCATGGGGACCAGCTTTTAATGGACAAATCAGAGCTTGGGGATCTATCGTAAACAACTCGCAACAAATAAAACCATACGTTGCATTAGAAAACAATTTAAAAGATTTCTACGACAAAGGAACAACTTTTTCTAACAGCCTTAGACTTAGTGGCGGTGGAGAAAACTCAAACTTCTCTTTAAGTTATTCCGATGTCAATTCTGACGGAATTATCCCAACTAATGCCGATGCTTACAAAAGAAAAACATTTGGTCTAAATGCAGGTGTCACTGACAATAAATTCAGTGTTAAAACTAGTATCAACTACATTAGAAAAATTCAAAACGTTGTAAATACCGGACAAGGACAAGCAGCGGGTGAAGGTAGTACTTTGAGTCAAGAGTTATTACAAATGCCAAGAGACATCAGTATTGTGGATTTAAAAGATTATACTAACAATCCTTTCAATACAAATAGTAATTTCTTTACTCCTTATGCGGACAATCCATATTGGGTAGTAAATGAAAACAGCACAAAAATTGACGGAAACAGATTCTTTGGAAACGTAAATTTCAGCTACAAAATCAACGATAACTTTTCTGCAAGTTATCAAGGAGGTGGTGACTACCGTCTAGAAACAATTAAATCTTATGGCGCAATTGTAAACTACGACCCTGGATCAGCTCAAGCATTAGCTGCTTCTGCTCCGGTTGTAGGAGGAGTTACTGAATCTACGAATGAAAACACAGAGTTTGATCAAAATTTAAACTTGAACTACAACACTAAAATAGCTGACGATTTTGGCATTAATGCCCTTTTAGGTTTTAATGCAAACGAAAGAAAATTATCTAGTTTGACTGCAGCAATAACAAACTTGGACATACCTAACTTTTATGAGTTGTCAAATTCATCACTAAAACCTGTAGTAGCTCAAAACAACTCTTTAAGAAAATCGAGAGCAGTATATGCTTCTTTCGAAGGTTCATATAAAAATGTCCTTTTCTTGACTTTAACAGGAAGAAACGAATGGACATCTACTTTGCCTCAAGGAAACAATTCTTATTTTTACCCATCGGTTGCTTTAAGTGGAATCGTACTTGATTCTCCTGAGTATTATTTAAAATTAAGAGCTGGTTATGCTAGAATAGCAAATGACACTGCCCCATACCAAACAGAATCATCATTAATACAAGGCAATGCCGCATTAGGTTTTGGCAATATATTACTACCAATAGGAGGTGTTAATGGTTATGAATTTGCTGGAAACTTAGGAAACAATCAATTAAAACCAGAATTTGTAAACGAATTAGAAGTTGGTTTTGAAAGTTCTTTCTTTGCAAAAAGAGTTAATCTTGACGTTTCACTTTATAAAAAAGACACAGATGGAGTTTTATTTTCAAGACCTTTACCTACATCAACAGGTTACACTTCTCAAACTGCTAATATCGTAGATATAACAAATAAAGGAATCGAGGTAGCATTAAACATTGCAGTTATTCAAAAAGATGATTTCAAATGGGATTTTGCTACTACTTTCACTAAAAACATGAATGAAGTTACTGATATCGCAGGAGGAGTTGACAAACTACTATTAGCATCAAATTATGGTGTAACTTTCAATGCTGTAAAGGGAAAACCTCTTGGAGAATTCGCAAGTAAAGTTCCTTTGACAAATGCAGCTGGTCAATATGTAGTAGATCCTGCTACAGGATACTATAAATTTACTACAGACGAGCAAGGTATCGGAAATGCACAAAGAGATTTTGTTATGGGATTCAAAAACAAATTCACTTACAAAAATTTAGTTTTAGCTTTCGGTATCGATTGGAAACAAGGGGGTGAAATGTATTCTTACACAAAAAGATTATCTCACTTTACCGGAAATGGTATAGAAACCACATACAACGACAGAAATACATTTATTGTACCAAACTCTGTCAATGAAGTTGTAGATGCCTCTGGAAACGTTACTGGTTATACTGAAAATAAAACAGCAGTATCATTCGAAAACGTAACTGATTTCTACAACACATCTGACAACCCAGGTATTGAATCTACACATGTAATTGACAAAACATTTGTTAGACTAAGAGACATATCTTTGACTTATAATGCCCCATCTTCTTTTTCTAAAAAAATGGGATTAGTTAGTTCCTCTATTAGCCTTTATGGTAAGAATTTAGCACTATGGACACCTAACGGTAATGCTTATATTGACCCAGAATTATCTACTTTTGGATCTGGCTTATTAAGCGAACAAGGAGAATTTGGAACAAATCCAGCTCAACTTTCTTATGGAGCTTCTCTTAAATTAACATTCTAAAGAAAAGAAAAATGAAAAAAATAATAATAAGTATATTCATCCTTGCGATTACTGTCACAGGATGTACAGAATTAGACATAAATAGAGATCCTGATTTATTGGATCCTAACAAAGCCCCACTATCAGCACAATTACCTGCTGGAATTAGCGGTCTTATTGGAGGAGAAGGTGCTTCTTTAGCCATCATCGGAGGAATGTGGTCTCAATATTGGACACAAAGTAATGCTGCTAACCAATACAAAAGCATTGACAATTATTCTATTGGAACATCTGATTACAATGTTGTATGGAACGGAATCTATGATGCATTAGCAGATATTAGAAATGTTAAGCGTAGAGCTTTAGCTGAAGGAAACTGGAAATACTACTTAATTGCAACTACATTAGAAGTACAAGGCTCTCAAGTTCTTACTGACATATATGGAGATATTCCTTATACTGAAGCAAATAGCAGCACAATTTTAACTCCAAAATTCAATACTGGAACTGAAGTTTATGATTTAATGATAAACGACTTAAACTTAGCTTTGTCTAAGGATCTAAATGCATCTAAAGGAGATATCCCTGGAAAAGACGATTTTATTTTCGCTGGTAATATGACCAATTGGACAAAATTGGCAAATACCTTGAAATTGAGAATCTATATGAGACAAACAAAAAGCTCCAGAAAAGCCATGGCTGAAGCAGCAATTACCCAAATGTTAAGTTCAGGTGTAGCATTTTTGGATGTTGATGCAGGAATGACACAATTTATTGATGCTCCAGACCAAAGTAATCCTTTGTTTGAGTACAACAACAGAAAATTGAACGTTGCTACAAACTTAAGAATGAGTACTACTTTGGCATCCTTATTTGATGCAAAAGCTGACCCAAGAAAAGCAAAATATTACGGTGCTGGAAATCCTCTTAATCAAGGAGATTTGAATAACCCTGCAGGTGCTGGTACATTTGCAGTGGTAACCTTAAAAGCTACTACACCAGCTTATTTAATGACAAAAGAAGAAAGTTTATTACTTCAAGCTGAAGCTTTAGAAAGAAACAGTCAATCAGGTAAAGCTAAATATGATGCTGCCGTACTTGCGAATTTTACAAGATACGGTTTAGACGGAACTGCATTTGTAGCTGCAGGAGGAGGATATGTATATCCATCGGCTGGTACTTTTGAGCAAAAATTAGAGGCAATTATTACTCAAAAATGGATTGCAAGTTTCCCAGGAAATGGTTTTGAGGCATTTTTTGAAACAAACAGAACTGGCTACCCAAAAACCTCTGCTGTTTATCAAGATAACGCTGGATACATTCCTGGACAAATTGTTTATTCAAAATCAGGAGTTACAGGTGGACTATTCCCAAAAAGAATGGCATATCCACTTAGTGAAAGAAATGCTAACACAAATGCACCTGCTTTAGTTCCTATTACAACTAAAATCTGGTGGAATTAAAAACATACGATATGAAAAAGTTAATCACCCTAATATTTGCAGGTCTATTATTGATGGCCTGTAGCACTGATGACACTGCTAATGTGTCTTCAATAACCTATTTCCCTATAATTACACTTAAGGGGGCTGACCCACAAGTTGTAACGCCATTAGGAGCAACTTATGCAGACCCAGGTGCAACTGCAACTGAAAATGGATCTCCTATTCCGTTTACTACTAGTGCTAAAGGTAAATATAGAGGAACTACCACTTTGAACACTAACTTGATGGATGAATATTTCCAAACTTATACAGCTGTTAACAAAGATGGTTTCAGTGCTAGCAAACAAAGAAAAGTTATTGTATATCAAAATGGTAATTTAACAACTAGTATCGAAGGACTTTATACTAGTACAGTTAAAAGAAATGGTTCTTTTATGTCAGCTTCACAAGGAAGTTCAGTTAACATGAAGTATGTTTACATTTGGAAAAATACTGATGGAACTTTTCAAATTTCAGATGCATTTGGTGGATGGTATAACATAGGTAGAAACATTGCCGATTCATTTACACCAAATGGTAAATTTACTTCTGCATTTGTTCCTACAGGTAACACATTAACAAATCCATATTTTGGAGGAACAGCAGTAATAAAAAGCCTTACAGTAAATCCTGCAACAAAAACGCTTGTTATGACAACGGAATGGCAAGCTGATGCAACAACTCTTTATGTTTTTGAATGCACCCTAGTTCAAACAACCTTATAAAAATTTGAAAAATGAACACGATAAAAAATAATATTATAAAAGTTCTTTTTGCTATTCTTATAGCAACTTCATTCATGTCATGTGATGAAGGTGGAGATCCAAACCCAGGAGGAACTACGACAGAACAATTTGCTGGTGATTGGTACATTACACTTTCTGATCCTACAAAAGTATTAGCTTCAAATGTACACCACTACACCTATAATACAGCTGCTAATGACAACACCATGTGGATTGACGATAAAAAGGCTGGTTATGAAATAAAATGTAAAATGACCATAAACCTTGAAAATGGTACTTTTACAGCTGAATCTTCTCCAAACTATTTAGATCTAGATGCGACTGGTAAACCAAAAAGCACTGTTACTATTACAGAAGGAAAAATTGAAAAAGGTGCTGCCCTTTCTAAAGCTGGTCACGTAGTTGACAAGATTTCATTCAAAGCACATTTTAGTTATGATCCTGCTGGTTATGTAATTACATATGTAGGTCACAAAAGAACTGGTTTCAAAGAAGACGAATACTAGATTCTTCTCTAAAAACAATTTTAAACCATCACTTTAAAGTGATGGTTTTTTTTTACCTTTGCCGCATGGAAAAAGAACATCAAATTTTTGGGATTAGGGCTATAATTGAAGCCATTCAGTCAGGCGCAACGGTAGATAAAGTTTATATTCAGAAGGAAGCCAGTGGGGAATTAATGAAAGATTTAATGAAAGTGATGAAACGCGGTAACATCAATTTTTCATACGTTCCTGTTGAAAAACTAAATAGACTTACTCCTAATAATCACCAAGGCGCTGTAGCCACCATCTCTCCTATTTCATTTTTTGACCTGGAAACTTTGATAGAAACCGTTATTGACAATGGTAAAAAACCTTTGTTTTTAATTTTGGACCAAATATCGGATGCTCGAAATTTCGGTGCAATCATCAGAACTGCGGAATGTACCGGTGTAAACGGAATCATCATTCAAAAAGCAGGTTCTGCCCCAGTGAACGGGGACACTGTAAAAACATCAGCTGGTGCGGTATTTAATATTCCAATTTGTAAAGTAGAACACATTAAAGATGCTATTTTTCTTTTGCAAGCAAGTGGAATAAAAACGGTTGCTGCAACCGAAAAAACAGATCAAACTATTTATAGCATTTCATTGAACGAACCTGTTGCCATCATCATGGGATCGGAAGATAGAGGAGTAAATCCATCTGTTCTTAAAATTGTTGATGAAAAAGCAAAATTACCTATGTTCGGCTCGATTGGCTCTTTGAACGTTTCTGTAGCCTGTGGTGCATTTTTATACGAAGCTGTAAGACAGAGAGAGTAAGATAACAGATTTCTGATTTTTTTGAATTCAGAATTTAGATTAAAAAAAATGAATCAAAGCTCCGGTTTTGATTCATTTTTTTCGTTTATATCCTCTTCTTTATTTTCAATATAATGATAAATTACATCTGAGTTTGATTGAAAAAAAGGTACAATTTCATCTTCATCCTCTTCAATGATTTCAGGCTTAGGTGGATTGACAAAATTACCATTTTCGTCAAAACGCTGCATAAATTTATCTTGTGACGGATCGTAATCAGGGCGTTCCCAATCATATTTTATCACCTTCTTGAATTCTGCTTTTTTATAAAAAAAAGTAAGCACAAAACCAGCAATTAACCCTGACAAATGACCTTCCCAAGAAATGGTTTCATCAATTTTTGGAAAAACATACCAAACCATACCACCATACAAAACCACAACAGTTAGCGACAATGCTACTAATCGATAGTAATGTGTTTGAAGTCCTTTAAAAAATATAAACGAAACCAACACATAGATTAAACCGCTGGCTCCAATATGATAATTTTCTCTTCCGATGACCCACGTTAAACCTCCGGAAAGCAGAATTCCATACGCTAATATTCCTTTTGCTTCTTTTCTATAGAAAAAAAATAAAGCAGCCAGAAGCACTAATAATGGTATTGAATTACTATAAAGATGCTCAATATTAGAATGAATGAACGGACTAAACACTATGCCTTGCAGACCTGAAAAAGTTCTCGGTAAAATCCCATGCTCATCAAAATCAAATCCAAAGCGGATTTCCAACCAATATACAAACCAAAGGAATAACACAAAAAAAAGCGGTACCCCTATAACTGCATTGGTAAATTTAAAATCATTTTCTTCCATTATTATTAGACCACTTTAGATTGTCAGACTTCTTAGATTATTAGATTTCTTAAATTTTTAGCCTCAGCAAATTTTGACTTTAAACAATTGACACTTAAAACCTATACTATCTCTTCAAAAATGTATCCAAAAGCAATTTAGTGCTATTTTGTCATATAAAATAATTCTCTTATGAAACGGAATTCCCTAGCCCTGATGGAAACGACATCCTTTTGTGTCGGGGTTCGGCACAAAAGATATAGTGGACAGCAGGAATAGCTCCTGAAAAATATACTTGTAAAAACTCAAAATTGCTTAATTTTACCACATGGAAGCACCACTGGCAGAACGCATACGCCCGCAAAAACTTGAAGATTATATCAGTCAGTCCCATTTGGTTGGACCAAATGGTTCGTTGACACAACAAATATCGAAAGGAATTATACCTTCCTTAATTTTTTGGGGACCTCCGGGAACTGGAAAAACGACTTTGGCGCAAATTATTGCCCAAGAATCCAAACGTCCTTTTTATATCTTGAGTGCGATTAACTCGGGAGTAAAAGATATTCGGGATGTTATTGAGAAAGCCAAACAAAGCGGAGGACTATTTACCGCTAAAAACCCCATTTTATTCATTGATGAGATTCATCGCTTCAGTAAATCGCAACAAGATTCTTTATTGGCCGCGGTTGAAAAAGGGTGGATTACACTTATCGGTGCGACAACCGAAAATCCAAGTTTTGAAGTCATACCCGCTTTATTGTCTCGTTGTCAGGTATATATTTTGAATGCGTTTACAAAAGCTGATTTGGAGCATTTGTTGCAAAGAGCCATAAAAACGGATAAATATTTAGCTACAAAAAAAATAGAACTTGTTGAAACAGAGGCTCTATTACGTCTTTCCGGCGGCGATGGACGCAAACTATTAAATATTTTTGAACTGGTCGTAAATGCCTCCGCTGAAAGCGAAATTTTCATTACCAATGACCGCGTTTTTGAATTGGTGCAGCAAAATACAGTTTTGTATGACAAAAGTGGTGAACAACATTATGACATTGTTTCGGCTTTTATAAAATCAATTAGAGGCAGTGATCCAAATGGAGCGGTTTATTGGCTTGCTCGAATGATTGAAGGCGGTGAAGACGTAAAATTCATTGCCAGAAGAATGTTGATTTTGTCCAGCGAAGACATTGGAAATGCCAATCCAACAGCTTTTATCATGGCAAATAATACTTTTCAGGCTGTATCAACAATCGGTTATCCTGAAAGTCGCATTATTTTGAGCCAATGCGCCATTTATCTTGCGACTTCGCCTAAAAGCAATTCTTCCTATATGGCAATTGGAAATGCTCAACAATTAGTCAAACAAACCGGAGATTTACCGGTTCCTCTTCATTTGCGCAACGCTCCTACCAAATTAATGAAAGAACTAGGATATGGGGAAGATTATAAATATTCTCATGATTATGCCAATAATTTTGCAGAACAGGAATTTTTGCCAGACGCTATAAAAGAAACGGTTCTTTACAATCCAGGGAGCAATTCTAGAGAGAACAGCAACCGTGAATTTTTAAAGAACCGTTGGAAAGATAAATATGGATATTAAAACCTACTTTATATATTTAGAATTTCACTGTAACCTTTTCAGAAACTAATTTGTCATTTTGATAATACTCGAAAAACCATTGATTATCTTTTGCATTTAGTGTACCCTGAATTCGATCTTTTATAGCAATAAACGAATCGGGGCGTGATGTCTTTAATAATTTCATCACTACTTTTGGTGTTTTATCAATCAACTGATAACCGTTTTCTGTCGGCTGGGCGTACAATAAATTTGGATCCGCAAGATCAGCCGCAGGTGTTACAACCGCAGCGGCTGTACTCACTGCAACTACAGCTACAGGTGCTACCGCAGGAGAAGTCACTGCTGTATTTTGATTTGCAGCTGCCACTTTGCCATTGTATTTATAATGCAATGCATAAACAGAGGTAAATGCCATATTTAGAGCTTCACTATAAGCTACCTCAAATTCTTTCTCTTTACTTTTACCAACTTCTGATTTATAAACCTCTTTACCATAACAATCTTTGAAAACAACATACAATTTGGTCACCAAAAATGCATTGTCTCTCACAACATCAACGGTTAAAAAACTACATCTGTTGATATCTGTTGGAATATCTTCATTAACATAGTAAGCTGTAAAACCTGCTTTTTGTAAATTGAATTTGGTCAAAGTATTTAACCTATACTGATTATCACTTTTTTGAAATTCATACTTTAAAGGAATCATTACTGCCGCATAATCATTAACCGATTGGGAAAAACCATAGCTTGAAATAAGCAATAAAAGGAATAGAAATTTTAACTTCATGATTTATAAATATTTTTTTAGTTCTAATAAATGTGTTACTTGTTTAATATCCTGACCAACTTTGATTTTTTTGTCATTAAAAAAAATAGCATCCAATCCAGCATTTAGAGCCCCTTGAACATCTGCATCGAGACAATCTCCAATCATTAGACTGTTTTCTTTTTTGGTCTTCGCCAAATTAAGTGCATGCTCAAAAATCGTTGGATTGGGTTTCTTAACACCAGCCATCTCAGAATTGGTAATCGTTTTGAAAAATCCAGCAATATTCGAATTTTTTATTTTCTTGTATTGTACTTCAGCAAAGCCGTTGGTAATAATGTGCAATTTATACTTTTTTTCGAGATATTCCAGCACTTCAACTGCTCCATCAAATAAATGATTATTTTCGGGAAGGAGTTCGATATAATCATGAGCAATACTCTCTATTTGTGCATCAGAAACAAAATATTCCAATGCGTCAAAGGTATATTTGAGACGGTTATAACGTAATTCGGCGTGGGTAATTTTATCATATTGGTATAATTTCCAGCAAGCCTGATTGATAGGAGCATACTTTTCGATAAAATCTTCTATTTCAATTGTAGGATGATCTTTCTTCAAGATGGCCTCAAAAGCCAAGCCCGAATTGAGATCAAAATCCCATAATGTATGGTCCAAGTCGAAAAATATATCTGTTATTTTATTAGAAAACATGAATTGCATTATTTAAAAATTCTTTTGTCGAAAGGAAAATCTACCTGCTCCGTAATTTTAATTTTATAAAAATCAGCATGATGCGGATTTATCAAAAAATTAAAATCGCCTTTCACTACAGCTGAAGGCACTTTCAAAACACAGGCTTCGTTTCGCCGTATAAAATCGTCTCCCAAAAGAGGAGTCTCAAAGGTACAAGGAAAAGTATTCCAATCGATATTTACTTTGCTTAGATTTAACACTTCGATAAAAATATCATCGGGAATATCAATTGTCAGCATTACAAAATCACCGGGCAATGTCGCCAAAGATAAATGAACCAAAACTTCGGCCATTGCCAAGGCCCTGCTTTGTGCACAATAAATAACCTCTGTTCCTTTTGAGTTCCAGCGAGCTCCAGAAATGGCTGCTCCTTTTCCTGACAATTCAACAGGATACTTTTTGCGTGCTAATCGAAAGACTTCCATTAAATAAAAATCCCTTGGTCTATTTTATTCAATTCATTGACCACCATTTCTTTTCCATAAGAATCCTTAAGCAATTCGATAGGCTGCAAATTTCCAAGTGCAAATGAAGGTGTTTTTAACCAAAGATAAAATTGTGCCTCCGAATCAAAAACACTGTTTCCTAAAGAAGTTACTTCGGCCAATTCCAATATTTTTTCGGATTGTAAGGGCTTGAAAATAAAATCCTCCTTGATCTTATTTCTCTGAAGTGATTTTGTTGAAATCCCCAAAAAAGAAGCCCAATCCTCTTCATTAAAAGGCGTAATTTCTTTTATCAAATTAAAAAGTTCATACGGAATTCCTTCACGAATAGCATGAACAATCAACATTCTATTTTTCAAAAACTCTTCATAAGTAATATTCTTATTCAAGAGTTTGTAACCACGCTCCTGCTCTACTCTTTTGACCAAAACCCGAACAGCTCTGTCAATGGCTCCGGTTGATTTTAACTTTATCGCTTCCATAAAAAAGACATTTGGCTGTAAATTTAAGACAAATGTCTTTGTTTAGCAAATTATATCGTTTGTTATTTCAAAATAGCCCAATAAAAATTGGACTAAATGAAATATACAACGGCATTATACCAAAACAATTAGACAAATTTTGATACTACAATTGTACCAAAATTAAAATATTCCTTCGTCAGCAAAACTATAGTATCCAGTTTCTGTAATAATTAAATGATCCAGAACCGGAATATCCAATTGCTGTCCGGCAGTTTTGAGTTTTTTGGTAATTTGAATATCGGCATCACTGGCCTGCAATTTTCCGGAGGGATGATTATGCGCAAGAATTATAGCGGTAGCATTTTGCTCAAAAGCAATTTTAAAAACAATACGAACATCAACCATAGTGCCTGTCATTCCGCCTTTGCTCAACTGGGTTTTGAAAAGCACTTTATTCGAATTATTTAAAAACAGAACCCAAAATTCTTCATGCGGCAACTCTCCAATTATGGGCTGCATCAGTTCGAAAACTGCTTTACTGGACGTTATTTTTGCCAATTCAACCACATCCTCACTCTTTCTTCGCCTTCCCAATTCCATTGCGGCAATTATCGATATTGCTTTGGCTTCGCCAATTCCCTTAAAATTCATTAACTGGGCAATAGTTAGCTTCCCCAAAGTATTCAAATTATGATTGACACTGGCCAAAATCCGTTTACTCAAATCCACCGCCGATTCGTTACGGTTTCCCGAACCAATGAGAATCGCTATCAATTCGGCATCACTTAAGACACTTTTACCTTTGAGCATTAATTTTTCACGGGGTTTGTCGTCTTCTGCCCAACCCGTTATCGGCAAGGTTTCCTGTTCCCGAAAAGAAGCTTTAGAATCGTCTAAAATCATAATTCAGCAAATTTAAATTTACATCTAATATTTCTTTGAGTCCTTACTATTCAAACTCTTAGTTTGGCTAAAATATTAAAAATAAAAGAAAAATCATACAATAAAATTTAATTCTATTCGTATATTATTCATTAACTTTAAAACAAAAAACATGAAATCAGTAGCTGTCTTATTAATCATAGTATCGTTTTTTGGCTGTAGCCAAAAAGAAAAAAATAAAATTCAGGCTGTCAATACTGAAACAATACCTAAAACTTTTGAGGAAAAACTAGCCTCCGCGGCAATCTCAATAATTGATCCTTCGATAGATTATGACCCTTCCTATTTTGCCATAAAGTATCCAAACGGAGATGTTCCAAAAAACAAAGGCGTTTGCACCGACGTAATTATTCGGGCTTACAGAAAACTTGGAATTGATTTACAAAAAGATGTTCACGAAGACATGAAAGCCAATTTCCCGAAATATCCGAATTTAAAAAAATGGGGAATGACAAAAACAGACACTAATATTGACCACCGAAGAGTGCCAAATTTGGAAACTTTTTTCGAAAGAAAAGGAATAAAATTGGCCGTTACAGACAATGCAGATGACTACAAAACGGGTGAAATAGTCACTTGGATGATTAACGGACAATTGCCCCACATAGGCATCATTACCTATAAAAAATCACAAGATGGAAAACGAAACCTCATAGTTCACAATGTTGGCCACGGACAGGTTTTGGAAGACTGCCTCTTCGCTTATGAAATTGTTGGGCATTTTAAATACGTAAAATAAAAAATGTGCCAACTGCATAAACAATTGGCACATTATCTAATTCGCTAATTGACAAATTAAGCAATCAACCCTTTTACTTCATCAAAATTAAGACCTCCGTAATTTCCGGAACTCATCAATAACAAAGCTGAATTTTCAAGATTCAGGTTGAACAAATACTCTTTGAACTCAGTTGGATTCGTATAAATAATCAAATCTTCCCTGTTGAACGCTTTGGCAATCTGTTCGTAGGTTACTTCCTCAAGCTGTTTGATTTTCACAGCATCGGGTGAATAGAAAACCACGGCAACATCAGCATATTCTAGTGCGCCTTCATATTCTTTCAAGAACTCAGCATTCAGACTGCTGTAGGTATGTAATTCCAAACAAGCCACAACGGTGCGGTTTGGGTATTGCTCTTTTACGGCTTTGGTGGTCGCAGCCACTTTACTAGGCGAATGGGCAAAATCTTTGTAAGCTACTTTAATTTTGCTTTCGGCGATTTTTTCCAAACGTTTGGATGCTCCTTTGAAACTAGCGATTGCCTCATAGAAATCGGCTTCATCCACTCCCATGTTTTGGCAAATCCATTTGGCTCCGGCCAAATTATTTAGGTTGTGTGCGCCAAAAACCTCAATTGGCATTGGGCCTTCGGGAGTTTCCAAAAGTGTTACTCCGTCTTTCACTTCATATTTTGGAGTTGTATAAGGAATTTTTCGGATTGGGTTTGTGGCTTTCTCCGCAACACGTTTCACCTCGGAATCATTTTCATTATACACCAAAATTCCGCCGTTTGTGATTTTGTCAATAAAAATTTCAAACTGCTCCACATAAAAATCATAGGTAGGAAACACATTGATGTGATCCCAAGCAATTCCCGAAATCAGGGCGATATTGGGTTGATACAAATGAAATTTAGGTCTTCGGTCAATTGGTGAAGACAGGTATTCATCCCCTTCCAAGACCATAAAATCATTTTCTTCGGTAAGATGAACCATTGTATCGAAACCTTCCAATTGAGCCCCAACCATATAATCCACCTCGATATTATGGTAATGCATCACATGCAAAATCATCGAAGTTATGGTTGTTTTTCCATGTGAACCACCAATAACTACACGCGTTTTGTTTTTTGACTGCTCGTATAAAAATTCAGGATATGAATAAATTTTAAGTCCTAATTCTTGTGCTTTCAACAGTTCTGGATTATCGGCTTTGGCGTGCATCCCAAGGATTATGGCATCAATATCTGAAGTGATTTTCTCAGGAAACCACCCTAACTCAGCAGGCATAATTCCTTTTTTTTCCAATCTTGATTTTGAAGGTTCAAAAATGGCATCGTCACTTCCTGTAACCAGATATCCTTTGTTATGTAATGCCAATGCTAAGTTGTGCATTGCGCTTCCGCCTATGGCAATGAAATGTGTTTTCATTTAGTGTTCTTTATATTTTTTATCTAATAATCGATTTTTCTATTTCTTCTTATTTTTAAAATCTTCCCAAACCTTATTAGCCTTATCCGGCTGATTCATTTTGTTTTTATACAAATCGGCTAATTTTTGATAACATATCTTAGAACCTCCTATCAAAATGGCTCTTTTGTATTGTTTTTCGGCATTTGGATATCTTTTGAAATACTCCTCGATATGACCAAGAGACAAATAGCCATCAACTGGTGATATTTCACGTAATTCTTCTGAATATTTGACGGCTTTGGATTCACTTCCCCCCACGATTCCGGGTAATTCAAGGTACAATTCGATTAACGCCCATCTGGCTTCGATATGTTTCGGGTTTAAGGATATGGCTTTTTCAAATGAAGAACGCACTTCACCGATTATCCCCAATGCCTTTAATTTGCTGATTTCCGAAGCTTTCATTGCCAAAACGGCTCCGTATTTGTAGAAATAATTGGCCTCAGTGGGCTTCAATGTTTTTAGCCTTTTGTAATAGGAAATAGCCTTGTCCCAAACCTTATTGTAAGCAGAAATATCCCCTAAATATTCAAGGGTTTTAAGGTTTGACGGATTGTTTTTGAGATAATTTTCAAGTACAAGCTGCGCTTGGTTGTATTTCCCGTCTACAAACAACTTTTCCCCTTTTTCAAAAGATTGGGAAAGCAACAACAGTGGAAATAGTAAAAAAAAGCTTAGCAATAATTTCATCTTCCAAAAATAAAGAATTTCTAAAAGAATAGAAGTCATTTAACCTAAAAATAGGAAATAGCCCAAATCATTATTCTTTTAAAAAAATTACACATCACAGTATAACAAATAAAAAAACGCGAATGCAATGAGCATTCGCGTTTTTCAAGGGGCAAAGTTACAAACAACTTTTTATGATGCAGGTTCGAGCTGTGTGCTTATAGCTATTCTGTTCCAAGCGTTTATGGTTACTGCAGCCATTATAATTTGTGCAATGGTGTTTTTATCAAAAAACTGCTCCGCTTTTTTATATGTTTCAGAAGACAACCCCTGATTATGAATCAAAGTAACTTCTTCAGTAATTGCCAGGATTACTTTTTCTTCTTCTGTAAACAAATTAGTTTCGCGCCAAGCATTCAAGAGAAAAATACGTTGCGTGGTTTCACCATATTTTAGAGCATCTTTGGTATGCATATCGATACAAAACGCACAACCATTAATTTGTGAAGCTCTAATTTTTATTAATTCTTTTTGCGTTTTGGTCAATTGAGTTGATGCCAAATAACCTTCCAAAGCATACATGGCTTTATACGCCTGAGGCTCTATTTCATTGATGTTTATTCTATTTTCCATTTTTACTTGTTTTAAATTAACAAGACAAAATTCGGGAATAGGTAATCAAAAAAACTTAAACCAGTTTAAGAACGCTTTTTATTTCTGATTTCGCTTAAATATTCCGGGGTAAAACCTAAAAAAGAAGCAATTAAATATTGTGGTATCCGCTGAACAAATTCAGGATATCCCTTGCACAAATGCTCATAGAATTCCTCTTTGGAAAAATCATAAAGGTATTTCAATCGAATTTGCGTGGCGGCATAAGCCCTTTGATAAATAAATCTAAAATAACGTTCCATTTTAGGAAATTCAATCAGCAACCTTTCTTGGGCATCGCGGTCAATAACTAAAATTTCTGATTTTTCGACTGCCTGAATATAAAACTCTGTTGAAAGTCCCCACTCGTAGGCAAGATTATCAGTAATCCACCAATTTTCTATCGCAAATTCGGTGGTTTGTTCGATGCCTTTATCATTGATAAAAAATTTCCGCAAGCAACCGTTCAAAACAAAATAATGTGATTTACAGATCTGCCCTCCTATGAGTAAATTTTCTTTTTTCTTTACACTTTTAATTTGAAAAAAAGATAAAATATCGAAAAACTCATTTTCATCTATTTCGATGAATTTTTCTAAATGATTTTTAAATAGCTGAGACATCTTTTCTTTAAGAATTAAATTTGATCTTATTATTTTCTAACCAAATTTACTAATCATTCAATCCTTTTCCATCAAGAATTTGGGGAATACATTTTTCTACCCTTGATTCTCGTGTCTTAGATTGCTTTGGAGAAGAAAAATGTAACATATATGCTCTTTGTCGTCCAGGAGTCAAGGCTTCAAACGCTTTTTTCAATTCTGGCAATTCATTCAATTTAGTTTTAAATTCATCAGCAAGAATGAATTCTTCGGTTTTTTTGAATTTCACCTCCAATCCTGCCTTTTCTACTTCAATGGCTTCATAAATATAGTTTTTCAAAATCGCTTGCTTCTCCAGTATTTCATCAACATTGGTAAACCGTACCTGACGTGCCGCCTGCACATTCTTTGATTGCTGAATCAAAATACCATCAGAATCATTTAACAATGCGCCTTTGAAAAACAAAAAAGCACAATATTCTTTAAACTCATGAATTAAAACAATATTCTTCCCCTGAAGTGTATAGCAAGGAGTTCCCCATTTCAATTCTTCGGTTAATTGACAATCTAAAGCAATCTTTCTTAATTGCTTCAATTCTGATTGCCATTTTTGTGATTTATCAAAATAAAAATCAACTTTAGGATTCATGCTATTTATTTATGGATTAAAAAATTGTTTTCTAGCAGAAGTAAAACTAGTTTATTTTTATTACAAATAACTCAACCACCATATTTCTTTATGTGCTCTTTTATAAATATCAAACTTTTTACATAATGGATAAAGCATTAAAATAACTGCAATCCAAACCGCATAAACCACCCAAAGATCAAAGCCATAGCCCTGCATGTTTGGCTCAAGTCCTATCCATGTTGAGAAAATAACTTTTTGCCAACCAAAACCAGATAGTTCAGCAAAAATCATTGCCAAGAGGTGGATTAAATAAAGATGTAAGATATAATAAAAGAAAGGAGCCCTACCGAAAGTAGCAAAGAAGTCAACTACCTTTCCTTTGAATTTTTCTGAATTGGCCAAAAATAAAAGAGCCAGCCCCAAAGTCATCAATAAATATAAAAATGATGGTGGATATTTATTTGGATTTAAGAAACTCATTAGGTTTTTAGAAAAAGTCCCATAGTCTTTGAATGGCGTAGGATCACCATACCAATTGGTAAATCGTAGCAGAATAAAAAGAAGAATTGCACTTACTCCTATATAGTTGAACAATCTTTGCCTTTCATTACTATCAAATGTTTTATCATAAAAACCTCCAAAATAATAACCCAATGGCATTACTGCGATCCAAGGAATAATAGGGTATCCAATTACAATTCTTGTATCTTGGGTCATTTGATAAACCGACTGTTCATGAATCATATCCCAGAAAAAGTTACCCGGAAAATGGATCGTGTCCAGCAGATTATGAAAACAAATAAGCAACAAACTGAAAGCAAGAATATAAACTCGGCGCAAATGAATTAAACCAGCCAAAAAAATCATACTAATCCCTAATGACCAAATCACTCGCAAACCATAAGTCCTGAACTGAACGTCAAATGACCATGCGAAACCTACGATTGTCAACTCAACAAAAACCAACCAAAGTCCTCGTTTTAATAAAAAATCAGACAATTCAGCCTTAGTTCTCCTTTTGCCCGCCATAAATGCCGAAGTCCCCGCCAAAAAGCTAAACGCAGGAGCACAAAAATGGGTTACCCAACGTGTAAAAAAAAGCGGCAAAGTAGTTTGTGTGGGATCTGCCGGATCAAAAAAGAAGGCCGAGTAATGAAAATAATCCCTCACATGGTCAAGTGCCATCAAAACCATCACAAAACCTTTTAGTAAATCAATCGATTCTATTCTAGTATTAGCAGGTAATGTCATAAAAATCTATTAGATAGTTAAGGGTAAAAAACACAACTTTATCAATAAAACAGACGCAATAACCTTTTAATTAACAATTTAAACCTAAATTAATCCTTTTTTTCGGATTATCCAAAACATGTGGATTATTGTAATTTAAACGTTTAAAATGGTTTAAGTTCATTTAACGCCAAACCCTTAAACTTTTAAACCATATTAAACTTTATTTACGTAATTTGTACGAAAATTATTTATTGATATTCGATTATGAAAAATATTTATTTAGTTCTTCTTTTTATATCAACTTCATTATTTGCGCAACAATATGAAAAGGATTGGGACGAGGTAATTGCCTTTGAACAGCAAGTTAAAATAAAATCAGCCAATGAAATTGTCACTAAAATTCATAAAAAAGCCCGTCAGGAAAAAAATGAAGTCCAGCTTTTGAAATGTTTTTTCTATGAATCAAAATTCGCACAAGCACTTCAAGAAAATGCAAAAACACAAATTATAAAGAACCTAAGAAAAGAAATCAAAAACGCTTCTGTTCCTTCAAAGGCTCTTTACAATTTGATTTATGCAAAATGCTTAAACAATTTTTACAACAGAAACAGTTATTCTTTAAGAAACAGAACGCAAGTTGATTCTTTGGACGATAATTTTCTAACTTGGACACAAAACGATTTTGAAAAACAAATCCAAGCTACTTATGACAAAACTTTAGAAAATGATGCGATTTTAAAAAAAACTCCTCTGACCAATTATGAGCCTATTTTTGAGTTTTTTACTTTAGAAAATTTCAAAAAAGAAACACTTTGGGATTATTTACTGAGAGAAAATATTGCATTCTATAAATCAAAAATAAAATCATGGGAAATTCAAGCTAATGATTACACTAATCGTAAAGATGCGTTCTTTGGTAATTCTGATGTCTTTATAAAATTGAATTTGGATTTTATCAAAAATGAACCCTTAAAAAAAACATTTGAACTGTACCAAAAATTAGAATCAAATACTCCATCAGGAGAAAATCAATTGGAGCGAATACTATTTTTCGACAATACTGTCGTTAAGTCCAATGAAAATTTGATTGGAGCATTAAATTCACTACAAAAGAAAACCAAAGACGAAATCCTTTTACAAAAAATACAATTGGAAAAAGCCAATGCTTATTCTAGTTTGGCTTCAAAAGAAATTCATCCCGATTACAACATAAAAGCCATTGCAATACTGGATAGTATTCTCAGCATAAAAAATCATTCTAATCCCTACAAATTAGCATTTAAAAAGAAACAGGAGCTTAATTCTAAATCTGTAACAATCCAACTTCAAAAATTCAGTTACAACAATGAAAATACACGTGCACTTGTTAGATATAAAAATGTCGATAAATTACTAATTTCATTTTACAAAATCAACCAAGAAACGAGTAGAGCCCTTGATAACTCTAAAAAGGATGACTACAGCACAGCTTTTTCCATTATCGAAAAAAGCAAACCTGTGAAAACCATTGAAAGCCAACTCATAAATAAAAAGGATTACTTTGAATATTCTACCGAAGTACTCCTGCCGCAATTAACAACCGGAAGCTATTTGGTTTTCTTTGGAAGTGATTCCTATACCGAAAACAAGGCTTTTGCTTATGAAACAATTACTATTTCTAATTTAGCTCTATTGGGCTGGCAAAAAGAAAAAGAGGAATACTATCAGGTTCTAGATCGAAAAACCGGAAAGCCGATAGAAAATGTTAGTGTACAGACACCTACATTTTCTATAAAAACAGACAAAAACGGTATCGCCATTTATAATAAATACGAAAAAACTGATAATAACAGATATAGATTCGAAGATATAAAGTTAACGAGCGAAAGCGATTCGATTCTGTTTTACAAAAATTACACGGGCTCGATGTCTTCCTACACTCCTAAAGATGAAAAACACACTGATAATAGCGTACAGTTTTATTTAGACAGAGCAATCTATCGCCCCGGACAAACCGTTTTTTTCAAAGGAATTGCAATTCAAAAAACATTTAACGATTCAAAAATTATAGCCAATGTATCTTTTAAAATCATTGTTAAAAACAGGAACCAAGAATTCAAATCCTTTGTTGTAACTACCAATGAATTCGGTTCTTTTTCTGGGGAATTTGTTTTACCAAAAAATGGGTTAACCGGTTATTTCAGTATTGAAGCCCATGAACCAGATGATTACAAAAAAGATATTGTTTACGATAAAATCAAAGATGAGCATCCTTTCTGGAGCCATACAAAATTAAACTATTCGCAAATTTCATTTAGAGTCGAGGAATACAAAAGACCAAAATTTGAAGTCATTTTTGATCCGAAGAAAGAAACTTTCAAAATTGATCAAACCGTAAAAGTCAAAGGATCTGCCAAAGCATTTGCCGGAAGTAGTATCTCCAACGCCGAAGTTAGTTATTCAATAACCCGACAAATCATTTGCCCGAACAATTTTTATCCTAGTTATGAAACTGAAACGATAGCCAATGGGGAAACAAAAACAGATGCTTCTGGAAAATTTGTAATTGAGTTTATAGCAAAACCATCAGCAAACACAACAAAAGAACAATTTCCAATTTTCTATTATCGAATCTTCGCCAGAATTACAGACACAAATGGTGAAACTCATTCGGCTGAAACTATAACAAATGTAGGATACTATGATTTGCTGCTTAATACAACTATTCCAAAACAAATTGACACTAATAATAACAATGTAATATCATTAAGTAGTACCAATCTCAATGGTGAATTTTTACCAACTAAAGGAGAAATTAAAATCTATTTTGTACAAGCACTTTCTACTAAATTCAAAAACAGGATTTTTCCAAAACCGGAATTTGAAACCATTAATGATGAAGATTTCGAGCAATTGTTCCCTTTCGAAGACAATCAAAAAACAGTAGCGGGGAAAGAATTAGGTACTTTGGTTTTTTCTAAAAAAATAGACACCGAAACTGACAAAAAACTAGTTCTTGATTTCATTTCCAATTATCAATCGGGAAAATACAAAATTGTGTTTTCTGCAAATGATGTTTTTGGTAATCCTATTGAAAGTGCCAAAGATTTCCAAATCATTCAAAGCAATGACAAATTCAATCCAAGTCAATTATTGACAATAAAACAAGTAAACACAAATGCCCTGAAAGATGGCTTTGCCTTGATAAAGATTACATCGGCAATTCCAGAATTGTATCTTTCTATTACTGGAAATTATAAAAGAAAACTGTTTTTTGATGAAAATCATCTTTTACAAAATGGTGAATTACTGGTGCAGATCCCAATTAAGAAAGAATTTGAAAATTCGATAATAGTAGGAGTTCAATGTTTATTTGACAACAAAAATTTCAACAGTCAAATAGATATCAATTTACCTAAAGAAGAATCAAATTTGGAGTTTCTTGTTCAAAGCTTCAGAAATAAAATAGAGCCCGGAAGCAAAGAAAATTGGTCCTTTCAAATGAAAGCCAAAAACACTGTAAAAGAAGCCGAAATTCTAGCCTCTATGTATGATAGTTCGTTAGATCAATTCACCAAACAAGACTGGAAGAAACTAGATTTTTATACCAACAATTACAATTATCCGAACTTCAAAACAGATTTAGGATTTCAAACAGTCTATTCCAATTTAAGAAATTTGAATCAAAAATTCTATTCTTTCGCTACTCCAAATGAAGCAACCTCATTAATATGGTTTGGTTTTGATATTAATGAAGCCTACAACCCTCACATGTACATGGAGTATCAAAAACTACTAAGCAAAAAAGTCAAAAAAAACCCGAATGCAAAAATGATTTCAGGAATTGTCACTGATAAAAAGGGACCTCTACAGGGAGCAACTGTGTTCGTAAAAGGAAAACAAATAAGTACTACAACTGATTTTGATGGATATTATGAAATAGCTGCCGGTATTGGAGAAACACTAACATTTGCAACTATTGGTTTTGAAACGAAAGCAATTAAAGTAAACTCAAAAATAATTAATACTAAGCTAGAATCATTACCAGGTAATTTAGAAGAAGTTGTAGTTGTTGGTTATGGCTCTGTAAAAAGAAAAAACTTAACTGCTGCAATTCCTTCGGTAATAGAAGAAGATACAGCTGTACACAGCTTAGCAGGAATACAGGATGATTACAGGGATAGAGTTTCAGGTATTCTAATTAAAGGAGCCTCTGCCGCACCTGGAAAAGAACCTTTATATGTAATTGATGGCAAAATTGTCGATAATATCAAAGACATAAAAGCTACGGAAATAATTGCAATTGACGTACTAAATGATGAAAGAGGCAAAGCTTCTTATGGCACTAAAGGAACAAACGGCGTCATCATCATCACAACCAAAAAAGCATTGGAAAACTTAACCCAAGTAAAAGCAAGAAAAAATCTATCCGAAACCGCTTTCTTTTATCCTAACCTAAAAACAGACTCCAAAGGAAACGTGAGCTTTAATTTTACCTCTCCCGAAGCTTTGACGGCTTGGAAACTCCGTCTATTGGCACACAACAAAGATGCGGTTTCAAGCTATCTAGAAAAAACAACCATTACACAAAAAGATTTAATGGTAATGCCAAACTTCCCTCGTTTTTTCAGGGAAAAAGACAGTATCATCATCACGACAAAAGTGTCGAATGTTACCAATGAAGCCAAAACCGGAATTGCGGTTCTCCAACTTTTTGACGCCACAACGATACAGACTATAGATGCCAAAATGAACAATACAAACACCATTAAAAACTTCACGATTCCTGCTTACGGCAATACGACCGTTAGTTGGAAAATCTATATTCCCGAAGGGTTACAAGGTGTTCAATACAAAGTTTTGGCAAAGGCTGGCAATTTTTCGGATGGGGAAGAAAACATTTTGCCTGTCTTGACAAACAATATGCTGGTAACCGAAAGCATCCCTATTTGGGTACGGGAAAATTCCAAGAAAGATTACACGTTCGAGAATCTCAAAAACAATAATTCGGACACTTTAAAAAACCATCAGTTTACGTTGGAATACACATCGAACCCAACTTGGCTGGCGATTCAGTCCTTGCCTTATTTGATGGAATACGAACACGAATGCGCCGAACAGACTTTTGCCCGTTTTTATGCTAATGCTTTGGCCTCGGAGATTATTTCAAGTAATCCAAAAATCGCCGAACTTTTTGAAACCTGGAGAAAAAACGGAAAACTGAATTCTAAACTGGAAGAAAACGAAGAATTAAAATCGATAATTCTTGCCGAAACGCCTTGGCTGAACGATGCACAAAACGAAGACGAGAAAAAGAAAAATCTAGCTCTGCTTTTTGATCTAGAAAAAATGAAAAGTTCGCAGGAAACCACTTTTGCCAAATTAAAACAAAAACAAAAACCTTCGGGTGGATTTGCCTGGTTTGACGGAAGCGACGAAAATGAATACATTACGAGACATATTTTGGCAGGTTTGGGACATCTTTCAAAATTAAGCCCAAGTGCAAACAATACCGACAAAATAAAACAAATTGCCTTGACAGCAATTCCCTTTTTGGACCAAAAGTTTTTGCAATATCATAAAAACAGAACCCAAAACTTAAAAGCAACCGACAAATTAATTTGGATAAACCCTTACTCTGATTTGCATTATTTATACACCCGCAGTTTTTATCTGAAAGATTATCCCCTTTCGGATACTTTGAAAAAAGTAACGAAACGTTATTTAGAAACCGCCAAAAAGGATTGGTTAAACTATTCTTTATATGAAAAAGGGATGACGGCTTTGGCATTAAATCGTTTTGGCGAAAAAGAAACAGCCAAAAAAATTCTTGAAAGCCTTAGAGAAACCGCTTCCAACAACGAAGATTGGGGAATGTATTGGCTTGACAATAAAGCAGGATGGTATTGGTATCAAGCGCCAATTGAAACCCAATCGTTGCTGATTGAGGCTTTCACCGAAGTCGATAATGACACCAAAGCCGTAGATGCGATGAAAGTTTGGCTATTAAAAAATAAACAAACCAAAAACTGGCCAACCACAAAATCCACCACCGAAGCCGTTTATGCATTACTAATGCAAGGTACCGATTGGCTCAGTGTAAAAGACAACGCTGTTATCAAAATAGGTGACCAAAAAATCTTGACCAAAAAACTGTCCGAGAACGAAAAAGAAGCCGAAACAGGCTATCTCAAACTCAATTGGAAAACCGATGAAATCAAAAAAGAAATGGCAACTATTTCCATCGAAAACAAATCAAAAGTTCCGGGCTTTGGCGGTGTCTATTGGCAGTATTTTGAGGATTTAGATAAAATAAAAAACAATTCGGATACAAATTTGTCTGTTTCCAAAGAATTATATCTAAAGAAAAACACGGAGAAAGGCCCTGAATTACAAAAAATAACCGCCAAGAATAATTTAAAAATTGGTGATTTGGTCACCGTTAGATTGCTTATTTCTGCCAAAGAAGACATGGAATTTATTCACCTAAAGGATATGCGCGCTTCCTGTTTCGAACCCGTGGATGTACTTTCTGGCTATGAATACAAAGACCATTTAAGTTTTTACAGAAGCACAAAAGATGCTGCAACCCATTTCTTTTTTGATCAAATAAACAAAGGAACCTATGTTTTGGAATACGATGTCCGAGTGAACAATCTGGGAGATTTCTCCAACGGAATTTCAACAATCGAAAGTATGTATGCCCCTGAATTCACAAGTCACACCAAAGGAATTAGAGTAAATGTGAAAGAATAAAAGGCTCCTCATTTACCCAAAAATAGAATTATTTCGCAAAGTTTCGCAAAGAGAATCATATTATCCCAAATGAATAATTTGAGTTTTACCGAAAACCGTTCCAATGTAAATTGGCGCGGTTTTTTTCATACACAAATAATACTTAGAATACATTGAGATAACATAGCGGTTTTACTTTCGTAAAAACTAAAAATGAAAAGGAAAAGAAAGATTCCGCTAGTTGTTTTGAGTGATATTCACTTAGGCACTTATGGCTGCCACGCCAAAGAATTATTACAATATTTAAAATCGATTAACCCGCAAACATTGGTTCTCAATGGCGATATCATCGATATGTGGAGTTTTACCAAAAGTTACTTTCCGGCTGCCCACATGAATGTGTTGAGACATATCATAAAAATGTCCAATCTTGGCACAAGAGTCATCTACATTACAGGAAACCATGACGAAGCATTACGCAAATATTCCGATTTTATTTTAGGCAATTTCGAATTGGTCGACAAGCTGACGCTCGATTTGGACGGTAAAAAAACATGGATTTTCCATGGTGACGTTTTCGATTCTTCGACCAAAGGCTATGCCAAAATACTCGCAAAACTTGGCGGAAAAGGATATGACTTATTGATTTTAATCAACAGCCTGATTAATTGGTTTCTGACTCTGATTGGCAAAGAAAAAAGAAGCTATTCCAAAATGATTAAGGACAGCGTCAAAAAAGCGGTTTCCTTCATTTCAAACTTTGAAACAATGGCTGCCGAAGTTGCCATCCAAAAAAAATACAGTTATGTAGTTTGCGGACATATTCACAAACCACAAATGAGAGAAGTAGAAAACGAACATGGAAAAGTGCTCTACCTCAATAGTGGTGATTGGATCGAAAACCTAACGGCATTGGAGTATAAAAAACAAAAATGGAGTCTTTATCAATATAAAACAGAACATTACAAAGATTCTGATAGTAATGAAGAAAAAATAGTTAATGATATTGTCAACAAGATTCTTTCTTAAAAATCACAAACAATGAAAATATTTTACGCTATACAGGCAACTGGCAACGGACACATTAGCAGAGCAACCCAATTGTATCCTTATTTACAAAAATTTGGTGAGGTTGATTTTTTCTTAAGTGGCAGCAATGCGAGTCTCGATATTAATTTGCCGATAAAATTTAAAAGCGATGGATGCAGTTTGCATTACAGCAAATGTGGTGGACTTAATTATTGGGATATAGCCAAAAACATTAGACCAAAGCAAATCTACAAGGACGCCGAATCCTTGCCTTTAAAAAATTACGATATAGTCATCAACGACTTTGATTCGATTACATCTTTGGCATGCAAAATGCAAAAAGTACATTCGATTCAATTTGGTCATCAGGCTAGTTTTATCTCTCTAAATACACCTAGACCTGAAAAGAGAAGTTTGATGGGTGAAATGATTCTCAAACATTATGCACCTTCTCCAAAAAACATCGGTTTGCATTTTGATAGATACGATGATTTTATTTATCCTCCAATTATCAAAGACGAAATTGTATATGCCGAGTCGAAAAATTCAGAACACATTACCGTTTATCTACCCTCTTTTCAACAAGATTGCTTAGAAAAAGCATTCAACAAACTTCCAAACTTAAAATTCCACTGGTTTTTGAATGGAATAAAAGAAAAACATACCATTAGAAACGTTACTTATTTTCCGGTAAACCAAGAATATTTCAATAAAAGCCTCATAAAATGTGAAGGCATCATCACTGGCGGAGGATTTGAAACTCCTTCCGAAGCCTTATATCTTGGGAAAAAATTACTCTCGATTCCTATCCGCAAGCATTACGAGCAGGAATGTAATGCAGCCGCTCTAAAAAAACTAGGAGTCCCGGTATTATACGATGTGGGTGATGATTTTCATTTAATAATCGAAAATTGGATTGAATCCCATATAAAATATCCAAGCATGAAAGCTAATAATATTCCAGAAACCCTACAGTATTTGTTTGACACTTATCACGATTAAAACATCCATCATATAAACAAAAAAACGTTTCAATTGAAACGTTTTTTGTTTACCCCATAAAGACACACGTTAATTGTAGAGACGCACCGCAGTGCGTATCTGCAACAAATTTTATTCTATTATTTCACGATTGTCATTTCATCAATAATGTTTTTAGCTCCGGCGTATTTATCAATAATCCAAAGTACATAACGAATATCAACGTTGATCGTTCTTTGCAATTTCGAATCAAAAATAACATCGCCTGCCATCGCTTCGATGTTTCCATCAAAAGCAATTCCGATTAATTCTCCTTTTCCATTCAAAACCGGCGAACCTGAATTTCCTCCTGTAATATCGTTATCAGTCAAGAAATTTATTGGCATATAACCTGCCTTGTCTGCATATTGCCCAAAATCTTTTGCTTTGTTTAATTCCAACAAACGAGCTGGCAAATCAAACTCCTGGTCACCTGCTTTGTACTTTTTCACCATACTTTGCATGTCAGTATAATTATTGATTTTAGCATCATTACGTTTGTCTGCTGGCAAAGCACGAACTTTTCCATAAGTCAGTCTTAATGTTGAGTTTGCATCCGGATATTGAATTGCGTTCAATTTAGAAGTTCTTAAACCTTCAACCAATTCGCGGTAAGCAATCGCAAAATCATCATCAGCTTTCAATTGTTCTGGTGATTTTGCTCTGAATTTCGCAACCAAATCATTTGAAATCACATACAAAGGATCTGTAGCAATAACTTCTGGTTTTGGATTTTCCATAAAAGCAGTTAAAGCTTCTTTATTTGCAAAAATACTTTTCGAAATTGCATTATTCACATCATTAGTAAAATCGCCCTTATTCGATGCTTTCATTTTATCAATTTCAGGTGCTAAACCATATTCAGCTCCTTTTGATGCATACATATTTAATTGTGCGGTAAGAATATCTTTTTCCGCAGGAGCATAAAAATCGCCATAAACATTTCCAATCAAAGCAGTAATCTTAGGAAGCATTTGTGCTTTGTTATTATCAGTTTCCTTGTAATAGCTAATTAAAGCATTTCCAATAGTTGCCGGCGCAACACCATAAGCAGAAGTACGCAATAATTGTGTCAAATAATTATCGTGACGCGATTTTAAATTGGTCTCGGCATAATACTTATTGATTGTAGCAATTACGTTTCCGTATTTTTCTTTGTTCTCTGGTTTATTAGCCCAAGCATTGAATTTCGCTTCCTGAGCCGCTTTAGTTTTTGCAGTTCCTGCTTTGGTTAAAGCGTCAATCATACCCTGACGGTTTTTCCAATAATTAGCCGTAGAAGCATATTTTGAAGCATATTGCAAACGAACTGTTGCATCTTTGTCCATATACTTTTTCATTTGGTCCATTCCGGTTTTAGCACCTTCAACCCAAGCAGGATAAGCATATTTCACGTTTTGTTCGATTCCTCCAGCAGGCATCCAACGGTTTGTTCTTCCCGGATAGCCCAAGATCATAGCAAAATCATTTTCTTTTACCCCTTTGATACTTACAGGCAAATAATGTTTTGGCTGCAATGGCACATTATCTTTTGAGTATGCCGCAGGATTTCCGTCTTTATCAGCATATACTCTAAACATTGAAAAATCACCCGTTTGACGTGGCCATTCCCAGTTATCTGTATCTCCTCCAAATTTACCAACGCTTTCCGGAGGTGTTCCCACTAAACGAACATCGGTATAATCCTGATAAACAAAATAGTAATATTCATTTCCTTGAAAAAATGGACGAACAGAAACTGTATATTTTCCTCCTTCGCTATTTTCTTTTTCGATTAATGCAATTTCCTGTTGAATGATTTTATTTCTTTCGGTTTCGGTCATTTTATCATTTACTTTCGATAAAATTCTTTTCGAAACATCGTCCATACGAACGAAGAAACGAACGAATAATGATTTTGGTTTCATCTCGTCGCTTCTTTCTTTTGCCCAAAAACCATCTTTCAAATAGTTTTGTTCAGCCGAAGAAAGTTCAGCAATAGCACTGTATCCGCAGTGGTGGTTGGTCAATACCAAACCGTCTTTCGAAACGATTTCTGCCGTACATCCTCCGTTAAATTGCACTACTGCATCTTTCAAACTATGGTGATTGATGCTGTAAATTTCTTCGGCCGTCAATTGCAGACCCATTTTTTCCATATCTCTATGGTTCAATCTTTCAATAAACATTAAAAACCACATCCCTTCATCGGCTTTTACCGGAAAAGCTGAAAGGCACATGACCAAGAATAACACAATTTTTTTCATAAATATTTTTATTAGTTAAATTAAAATAGAGTCAGCCATTACAAATTAATTTTCTATAAAAAATTAAACATCAAGCGACTTCATTCCGAATATTTTTAGTGATGCGAATATAATCATTTTCTCAATCCTAACAATTCTACATTAAAATAAACACAATCAAAACTATTCAATTCAATCATAATTTACGAATTATTCAAAATACCATTACATCTTTTATTCCTAAAAAACACCTCTACATCAAAACTTTATTATTTTTTTGGAGCAGAAACATTTTGCTTTTTCAGAAAGAATCCTCCCGCTATTCACTTCAATCTTGTGGATCTCGTCCCAAAAGACGAGACCCACAAGGATTTCCATTTCTATCGGGGCTAAAGAGAAACATTTTGCTTTTTTAGTGAGGAACGTTTCGAGACCTGACAAGTTTTGATGTTACAAAAAAAAGGTGCTCTATTTCTAGAACACCTTTTGATATCAAATTTCAAATAATCTTAATTCAGCATTTTCCAAAGCTTATCTTTCAATTCAGTCAAACCTTGTTGAGCCACCGATGAAATAAACAAATAAGGAATACCCTTGAATTCTTCGTCTAATTGTGTTTTCAATTCGGCTTTCAATTCATCATCCAGCATATCGATTTTCGAAATCACCAACAAACGTTCTTTATCCAACATTTCAGGATTATACTTTGTCAATTCGTTAACCAAAACATCATACTCTTCCTTAATATTTGGCGTATCAACAGGAACTAAAAACAACAAAGTCGAATTACGTTCAATATGACGCAAAAAATAATGTCCAAGCCCCTTTCCTTCGGCAGCACCTTCAATAATTCCCGGAATATCGGCAATTACAAATGATTGAAAATCCCTGTAAGCCACAATTCCAAGATTTGGTTTTAGGGTCGTAAATGGATAATCGGCAATTTTTGGTTTTGCCGAAGTCAGCACAGACAATAAAGTTGATTTTCCCGCATTTGGAAAACCTACCAATCCTACATCTGCCAAAACCTTAAGTTCCAGAATCACATCCATTTCCACTCCCGGCAATCCAGGTTGTGCATATCTTGGTGTTTGATTCGTCGAACTTCTAAAGTGCCAGTTCCCCAAACCTCCTTTACCTCCTTTGGCAAGTATTTTTTTCTCACCATCTTCGGTAACTTCAAAAAGAATTTCTCCTGTTTCTTTATCTTTTACGACAGTCCCTAACGGAACTTCGATGTATTTATCTTCTCCATCAGCACCAGTACTTCTGTCAGATCCTCCATCTCCTCCGTGACCCCCTTTGATATGACGTGCAAATTTCAGGTGAAATAAAGTCCAAAGCCCTTTGTTCCCCACCAAATAAATGTGTCCGCCTCGTCCACCGTCACCACCATCGGGACCTCCTTTTTCAATAAACTTTTCTCTATGCAAATGCGTAGATCCCTTCCCTCCTTTTCCTGAAGAAACATAAATTTTTACGTAATCAACAAAATTACCCTCTGTCATTTTTATTTGTTTATTATAGTTCCATGTTTAAAGTTTCAAGTTGATTGCCGTTCCGTTAACTTGAAACCTGAAACTTGAAACAAAATTCTCTATACTTTTAAAGCTTTAACTAATACTTTATCAATCTTCACGCCATCCATATCGATGACCTCCAACTCAAATTTTTGCCAAACCAATTTTTCTCCTTCCTTTGGAATACGAGACAATTCGGTCATTATTAATCCACTTACTGTGGTTACTTCATAATCATTTATCAAATCATCCAACTCAAAATACGTTAGAAAATCATGCAGCGAATAATGACCATCCACCATCCAGGTTCCATCTTCTCTTTCTATTAATTGGAAATCGTCCTTATAAAAATCTGAGGCATTACCCACCAATGCTTCAAGAATATCGTTCAACGTAATGATCCCCTGAAAAACCCCATATTCATCCGAAACCAACGCATAATGAATTCCAGTTTCCTTGAACTGTTCCAATGCTTTGTAAGCAGTAGTCTGCTCCATCATAAAAGGAGCTTCGGTCATAATTTCTGCCAAATTGAAACTATCGTTATCAAAATGAGAGAAGATATTTTTCAAATTTACCACTCCAACAATATCATCATAATTTTCACCATAAACTGGATAAACAGAATGCAGTTCTTTGAGCATAAAATCCTTTACCGTATTCTTATCAGCATGTAGAGGCAAAAGCATAACCGATTTTCTGTGTGTCATCAACGAATTGATTTTTCGGTCACCAATATGGAAAACGCGCTCTACGATATCCTGCTCTATTTCCTGAACCTCGCCAACCTCAGTTCCTTCTTTGATTATCGCTTTTATCTCTTCCTCTGTTACTTTACCGTCAGCGGTGGGTTTTATTTTCAGGATGTCTAATAAAAATTCCGTCGAAGTTGTTAACAACCATATAAAAGGAGCTGTAATTACCGAAATAACCCTCATCGGCAGGGCGACTGCCTTAGCAATTCCTTCAGGATGATTCAATCCGATTCGTTTAGGTAATAACTCCCCTAAAACCAAAGAAAAAAACGTCAATATCACAACCACAATCCCTACGGCGATTGAATGGGCAAAAGGAACCAAGACCTGAAAGCCTTTTACGAAAGCTTCTACATCTTCGGTGATTTTGTCCCCACTATAAATACCCGTAAGTATCCCAATAAGTGTAATTCCTATTTGTACTGTTGACAGGAACTTATTTGGAGAGTTGGCTAAATCCAAAGCGATTTGGGCACTTTTATTTCCTTTTTTTGCTGCGGTTTCCAATCTGTTTTTTCGAGCCGAAATCAATGCAATTTCAGACATTGAGAAAACCCCGTTTAAGATTATCAGAAAAAATATTATTACTATCTCCAATGTTTAATGATTCGTTTATGTTTTGTCTTTTTGGAATCTTGTTATTTAATGAAATTTCATAGCCCAGATGGAAGTGAAAAGCCCACAGTCCCGTTGTTTAATTTTTATGAGTGACTCAAAAGCGACTAAAAGAAGCTTGTGAGGCGCTTTAGAAAAATAAACAACGGGACGCGGACTTGTAACGTACAGCTGGAAATTGCTCCTATAAATTATCGATAACCGATGTCAATCTTTCAGTAATTTCCTGAATAGATCCTATTCCGTTTACAGCGTGAAACTTGTTTTGATCTTTATAGTATCCCACTAACGGAGCCGTTTTTTCGTTGTATTCCTGATAACGGTTTCTGATTTTTTCTTCGTCCTGATCATCAACTCTTCCGCTTGTTTTTCCTCTTTCCAATAATCTAGCCACCAAAATGTTATCATCAGCTTCCAATGCGATTGTCGCTGCTACACTTGACCCGATTGTTGGTAAAAATTCATCCAACGCTATAGCTTGAGAGATTGTTCTTGGGTATCCGTCGAATAAAAATCCTTTGGAATCCAAATTTTTGTTTACTTCATCGATAAGCATTTTGGTTGTCAACTCGTCTGGTACCAAGTCTCCCGCATCCATATACACTCTTGCTTCTTTTCCTAATGGAGTGTCGTTTTTCAAGTTGTAACGAAAAACATCTCCGGTAGAAATGTGTGTTAAATTGTATTTTTCTTTTAAAAACTCAGCCTGAGTTCCTTTTCCTGCCCCTGGCTTACCAAATAAAACTATATTGATCATTCCTTAATTATATAATGGTTTTTAATTAATTACTACTCTTTTAACTGATATACTTCGGGCAAATTCCTTCCTAACCCATCGTAATCCAAACCATATCCAACGATGAATTTATTAGGAATACGAATACCAATATAGTCAATTTTCAAGTCTTTTTTGAAAGCATCTGGTTTGAAAAACAAAGTTGCGATCTTAAAATGTTTGACATTTTGACTTTTGAACAATTTTTTCAATTCTTCCAAAGTATTTCCGGTATCGATAATATCTTCCAAAACAACTACGGTACGCCCTGTTAAATCCTGATTTAAACCGATTAATTGTTTAACCGACTCCGTTGAGGAAGTCCCTTCGTATGAAGCTAATTTGATAAACGAAACTTCGCAAGGTTTTTTGTATAATTTTAAAAAATCGGAAACCACCATAAAAGAGCCATTCAGTACTCCAATAAAAACCGGTGTTTCGTCAAAAAAATCATCCTCTATTTGAGCAACCATTTTCTCCAAGGCAAAGTTTATCTCTTTGGCCGAAATAAACGGAACAAATTGTTTATCGTGTAGTTGTATCACAGTTTTGCATTTTTATATATTTGGCAAAGATAGGTATTTCACTTTTGACAATTGTAAACTGATTTGTACTTTTAATTCAAAAAAAGCAATGATAGTCACCGAATTCCAAAAAAATCTAGATTACGTAACTGCACATCGCGTCAACAGACAAAAATTTGCTAACGAAGTATTGGAAAATCAGGCACTTTTTCCGGAGTTGGTTAGGCTTTGTTTTCAGACATCGAACAAGAATTCCCACAAAGCCTGTTGGATTTTAGAATTTGTGTGTTACCAAAAATTGGAATGGATGAAAGATCATTTGGACTTCTTTTGTTCCCAAATCAAAAATCTGAAAGACGAAAGTGCTATTCGTCCAGCCGCCAAAGTCTGTCAACTTTTGGTTCATTCTCATTATAAAAAGGGAGAAATAAAACTTTCAGAAAACCAATTGGAACAAATAATCGAAAGCAGTTTTGACTGGCTGATTAACGATACCAAAGTTGCTTCCAAAGCTTATTCGATGCGCACTTTATATCTCTTAGGACAACATTACGATTGGATTATTCCCGAGTTAAAAATGATAGTCACCAAAGATTTTCCAAATCACAGCGCGGCTTATAAAGCTGTCGCTAAAGAAGTTTTGAAGAAAATAAAATAGCATTTTCCTAATCAATCAGGAAAAAGTATCTTTGCAAAGGCATGACAATAGGTCAAACAGACAAAGTAAACACAATCACAATGACACGAGCGAAGCGATTGCATTTGACCGTTTAAAAAAACAACTACAACAAATGAATTATTTTTCTTCCGATTTTAAATTAGGAATACTCGGTGGCGGACAATTAGGCAAAATGCTATTGTTTGACACCCGAAAGTTCGATATCCAAACCTATGTTCTTGACCCTAGCGATGAAGCACCTTGCAAAATAGCTTGTAATCATTTTTTTCAAGGAGACTTAATGGATTTTGAAACGGTTTACAATTTTGGAAAAAAAGTCGACGTTTTGACTTTTGAAATTGAGTTGGTAAATCTTGAAGCTTTGGAAAAACTGGAAAGTGAAGGCACAAAAGTATATCCTTCTCCCAAAACTTTGAGACTGATTCAAAACAAAGGAATTCAAAAAGAATTTTATTCGAAAAACAATATTCCAACCGCTCCGTCCGAAAGATTTGAAAATTTAGACAACCTGAAATCAGCTGTCACATCGAGCGCAATCGAGATGCCTTTTGTCTGGAAATGTACCGAATTTGGATACGACGGAAACGGAGTGAAAATTATCAGACAAGCTGCTGATTTGGACAATTTACCTAATGTAGAATGTATTGCAGAAACAATGGTGCCTTTCAAAAACGAATTGGCCGTAATTGTTTGCCGCAATCCTTCAGGCGAAATAAAAACATACCCCGTAGTCGAAATGGAATTTCATCCTGAAGCCAATCAGGTAGAATATGTAATTTGCCCTGCCCGAATCGACGAAAAAGTTGCCGAAAAAGCAAGAGCCATTGCGTTGAATGTTTCAAAGCAATTCAACCATGTGGGTCTTTTGGCCGTTGAAATGTTCCAAACCGAGGACGATGAAATCCTTGTAAACGAAGTGGCACCGAGACCTCACAACTCTGGTCATTACAGCATCGAAGCCAGTTATACTTCACAATTTGAAAACCATTTGCGTGCCATTCTGGATTTACCACTTGGAAACACAGACAGCAAAGTTGCAGGAATTATGGTAAATTTAGTGGGAGCTGAAGGTTTTTCGGGAGATGTGGTTTACGAAAACATTGAAACTATTTTAGGCTGGAATGGAGTTACACCTCATATTTACGGTAAAAAACAAACCCGCCCTTTTAGAAAAATGGGACACGTAACCATTGCCAATGAAAACATGGCCGAAGCCAGACGCATTGCCGAGGACGTGAAGAATACGATAAAAGTAATTAGTAATTAGTCTCGGTTTTCAGTCACAGTTTAAACCTTAAACTCTAAACCCGAAACAACAAACAACAAACATACAAATGAGCAAAGTAGCCATAATTATGGGAAGCATTTCGGATATGCCGGTAATGCAAGATGCCATAGACATATTAAAACAATTCAACATTGAAGTAGAAGTCGATATAGTATCAGCTCACAGGACACCGGAAAAATTATTTGATTTCAGCAAAAATGCCCATAATCGTGGTATTTCTGTAATTATTGCTGGAGCTGGCGGTGCCGCACATTTACCAGGAATGGTAGCTTCGATGTCTCCATTACCTGTAATTGGAGTTCCTGTAAAATCAAGCAACTCAATTGATGGTTGGGATTCTGTTTTATCTATTTTACAAATGCCGGGTGGAGTTCCTGTGGCAACAGTAGCCTTAAACGGAGCCAAAAATGCCGGAATTCTTGCCGCACAGATCATTGGAAGTGCTGACAGAACTATTTTGGACAAAATAATCGAGTATAAAGAAGGACTGAAAGAAGCCGTTTATAAATCTTCTGAAAATTTGAATAAATAAAGAAAAAGCTCCCTGAGAAAGGAGCTTTTTTTGATATTGTTAAATCTAAACTTGGGGGAGACTAGTTTTAACAATAATCAGTGTGGTATTTTTAATATATTTACTTTTTTTGGGGGGCAAAAAGAGTTTATATTTCGATGAATCAATTTGTTTTTAAACTAATTCCTCGACCAAAGTACATAAATAATCGATAAAGTGCAACATCTTTTTTAAATTTTAACACTTTTTCCTGTTTATTATTTCCAAACACGATTCTTAACATCCTCTTAAAATTAACAAAACAGCATATTAAAGATGAATATACTTCTTCAAAAATTTAACACGAAGCTAGATACAGCGCCATTTTCCAAAATAAAAAACGAAGATTACCTTCCCGCTTTTCAAGAAGCAATTCGTTTGGCCAAAGACGAAATTGACGAAATTGCAAACAATGCAGAAAATCCTACTTTTGAGAACACAATTGAGGCTTTATCATTTAGCGGAGACACGTTAGACCGTATTTCAAATATCTTTTTTAATTTAAATTCAGCTGAAACGAGTGACGAAATGCAAAAAATTGCACAGGAAGTTTCTCCGTTATTATCAGAATTTGGGAATGACATCCGTTTGAACGCAGCTTTATTTGCGAAAGTAAAAAGTGTCTATGAACAAATGGATTCTTTGAATTTAAATCCTGAGCAAAAAACACTTTTGGACAAACAATACAAAAGCTTTTCCAGAAATGGAGCTAATCTTCCTGAAGACAAGAAAAATCAGTTGCGTGAAATCGACAAAGAATTATCGACACTAAGCTTGAAATTTGGAGAAAACGTCTTGGCAGAAACGAATGCTTTCGAAATGCACCTTACCGATGAAAAAGATTTGGCTGGCCTACCCGAAGGAACTATCGAGGCTGCACGTTCATTGGCGAAAGCCCAAGAAAAAGAAGGCTGGATTTTCACATTAGATCATCCAAGTTACCTCCCATTTGTAACTTATGCCGACAATCGTGAATTGCGTAAAAAAATAACAATTGCTTTTGGTGCCAAAGGTTTTCAAAACAACGAATTTGACAACCAAGAGATTGTCCTGAGAATCGCCAAATTGCGTTTTGAAAGAGCCAATCTTTTGGGTTACAAAACACACGCTCATTTTGTACTTGAAGAACGCATGGCCGAAAGCCCTGAAAAAGTATTGTCTTTTTCTAATGATTTATTCGCAAAAGCCAAACCAGCCGCACAAAAAGAATTTGCACAACTATCCGCTTTCGCAAAAGAACTCGACGGCATAGAACAGTTGGAAAAATGGGACGGCGCTTATTATTCGGAAAAATTGAAACAGCAATTATTCAATTTGGATGATGAAAAATTGAAACCGTATTTTCAATTGGAGAAAGTATTGAACGGTGCTTTCACCATTGCTGGAAAACTATATGGATTGACATTTACCGAAGTTTTCGACATCGATAAGTATCACGAAGAAGTTACCACTTACGAAGTAAAAGACCAAAACAACAATTTGGTTGCCGTTTTCTACGCCGATTTTTTTCCAAGAAAAGGAAAACGAAACGGTGCCTGGATGACTTCGTTCAAATCGCAATATATCAAAGACGGCGTAAACGAAAGACCTCATATTTCCAACGTTTGCAACTTCACCAAACCGACAGAAACCAAACCGTCGCTTTTGACTTTTAATGAAGTAACCACTTTATTTCACGAATTTGGCCATGGATTACACGGAATGTTAGCCAATACCGTTTACCCAAATCTTTCAGGAACCTCGGTTTATTGGGATTTCGTTGAATTACCGAGCCAAATTATGGAGAACTGGTGCTACGAGCCCGAAGCTTTGGCTTTGTTTGCGCACCATTATGAAACCGGAGAAGTTATTCCGCAGGAATATGTCGAAAAAATTAAGGAAAGCGCCAGTTTCCTTGAAGGAATGGCAACAATGCGCCAATTGAGTTTTGGTTTACTTGATATGGGTTGGCACGGTCAGGATCCGACAAATATTACTGATGTAAAAGCTTTTGAAACAGAACAGTTCGCTTCTACTCAATTGTACCCAGATGTAGCAGAAAACGCAATGAGTACAGCCTTTTCGCATATCTTCCAGGGAGGATATTCCTCGGGCTATTACAGCTACAAATGGGCTGAAGTTCTCGATGCTGATGCGTTCGAATATTTTCAAGAGAAAGGAATTTTTAACAAAGAAGTGGCCGACAAATTCAAAGAAAACATCCTTTCAAAAGGTGGAACTGAACATCCAATGACATTGTACAAACGCTTCAGAGGACAAGAACCTAAACCGGATGCTTTGTTGAAAAGAGCGGGTTTATTATAGATAGCAGATTTAAAAAAACAGATTTCAGATATAAACCGAGGCAGAAGTGCTTCGGTTTTTTTCTTATTATAACGAAAAAAGATTGCCTAGCTGAGGCAATCTTTCTAAATTATTCTGAGAAAACTTGTCTTAAACCGCTTGTTCTTTTAACACATTTACGGATTTAACAGGTACATTTTCAACAGTGTGTGTCCAATATGAAAAACCTCCTTTTCCGTTCCATGCATTATCAATAGCCAAATGAGCATTAAAATCAGCTAAGAAAGAACCAATTGCTGGAGGTGGAACAGAATGCACATACTGCCCTTGAAGACTAACTACTTGTGTGTATTGTCCTAATCCTGTAGAATATATCCTTCCCTTTACCTGAACAACAATGTGACTATCAGGACCACTTACTGCCTGAGTAATTACCACTGTACCAGTTACGGTATGTTGTGATGGTACCACCACTAAACTAAAAGTTGCGATTGGAGCACCTGGTGTTCCAACATTTCCAATTGTACCCTTTGCTAAATAAGCACCTGCTAATAAATCTGCCATGATTCCTAATTTTTTTGTTTTTTCTTACTCGTTAGGCTTTTCAGAACCGCCTCGTTTTTTTGAGTGGGATCTGCTCCACTTTTATAATTGCTTTTTTTACAAAATCAATAGATAATATTAAAAAACAGAAAATAAATTCATATATATCACTGATAATCAAACACAAACGTCTTTTTATTTCAAAACTACACTAGACTTATAGAATTAATTAAAAAAATGATATGAAACAAAAATTTTTAGTCATAAAAGAAACAAAACAAAGCATGAGATAATTACTACTTTAAGTTTTAGGCTAAATATTCTATAATTAAACTTTCAATTATTTTTGAAAGTTTAAAAACTTTCATTTATATTTGTTCCAACAAAAGAAAATAAATCCAAAAATGGAATTCAAAGAAGCAAGAAATAAGTTTGTACAGACCTGGGGAGCATTAGGTTCTCAATGGGGAATTAATAAAACCATGGCACAAATCCATGCTTTGTTAATGGTCTCAAACGAAGCTGTTTCTATGGAAGACATTATGGACGAATTACAAATTTCACGCGGAAACGCAAGTATGAACCTGAGAGCTTTAATGGATTGGGGAATTGTTTATAAAGAATACAAAGCTGGCGAAAGAAAAGAGTTTTTTACAGCTGAAAAAGATTTAGATGAACTAGCTTCCAAAATTTCGAGAGAAAGAAGCAGGAGAGAAATCAAACCGGCTCTTAAAATCCTAAAAGAAGTTTCGACTATTGAAGCAAAAGATTCAGCCGAAGAAAAACACTTTGTTGACCAAACTACTAAATTGTATGATTTTGTTTTAAAAGCGGATAATGTCTTGGACAAAATGACTGAATTCAATGAAAATTGGCTAGCTAAATTGGTTTTAAAAATTATGAAGTAACAATAAAAAAATTTACCACTAAGTTTCAATTTTTTCTGAAAGTTTAAAAATTTAAAAATAAATAATTATGAATTTCAACATCATCGGATATTTAATCTATCTCAGCATTACGATTTTTATCATTCTGAAAGTTGGAAAAATATGCTACAAAAACGGAAACATTTACGTGGCTGAATTGATCCCAAACCACGCAGACATCTGTCAAAAAATCAATCAAGTTTTACTATTGGGCTACTACCTTCTAAATATTGGTTATTGTGCAATGACCTTAATTTCCTGGCAAAAAATAACTTCTTCACCCCAATTAATAGAAACCATCGGAATAAAATCAGCAATTATTATTTTCATCATATCATTATTACACTATTTCAATATTATTATCCTAACCAAATACATTCATAAATTAATTAAATAACATTTATTATCATGGAAACTACAAAAATTTTAATCGGTTACGCTGTCTATTTACCAGTCGCTTTATTCCTTACTTACTATGTTTCAAAAACTCTTTTCAAAAACGGAAAAATATTTATGCTAGATATTTTTAGAGGCAGAGAAGAAATTTCGCAGGCCACAAACAAACTTTTTGAAACAGGATTCTACCTTCTTAATCTAGGTTTTGCCTTAATGATTCTGAGATTGAGTATCTATAACGATAGCTATCAATCTCTTATTGAAGCACTGAGTTACAAAATAGGAGGATTTTCTATCTATCTTGGAATCATGCTGTTCCTGAACTTGCATTTCTTCTTCAGAGGAAAAAGAAAAGCCAAAGAAGCACAGGAGGAAGAAAGATTAGTTTTTAAAGCTTGATTTTTTTAGTTTATCAACCCGAAGCCTTTCCGCTTCGGGTTTTTTCATTTCAAAAACTCATAAAAATTTTCCTACTTATCAATATTAGTATGAATTCAGTAAATACGTTCACTAAAATCACGTTTTTTGTCTTTTGATTTTAAAAGAAAAACTTAAAATCATAGCCTCTCAGAGACTCAGCAACTTTATAAAAATACCACCATCAACCACCACAAAATTGGCACTGCTTCGACCCAAAAGGAAGTATAATATTTGGATCGGTTTGTATTTGCAAAATATATAAACAACATCAGCATGATTACCATAACAAGATTTATGACAGCATCATGGTAATTGAATGTCGATATAAAAATTTCCAAAAACCAAAAAGGAATCAACAATAAAAAACCTAAAAGCTTCGTCTTTTTTACGCCAATCATCTGCGGAACGGTCTTTAAATGAGGATCGTCATTTGCCAAATCGATTATTTCAAAAACCAAAATCAGCACAAAAACCAAAATAAACCGCTGAATGCATTTTATGAAAAAATCAGATGTAAACGGGATTTCGGCATTTATTAAAGGTAAAACCAAAGTCGCTCCCACCCAACAAAGCGATACTATATAAATTTTTACGCCAGCCCAGTTTCTCGCATTTCTTCTATTCGGGAAAAAAGGCAAAGTATATAGCGCTGTTATAGCAAGAATTCCAACAGAGACAATTTGCGTAATTTGTTTTAAATGAAAAAAATAATATCCCACGAGCAAAAATGAAATAAAGCTCAAAACGGCAATAATCTTCAACTGCTTCCTGACTATTTTTTTCTTCACCCGAACCAAGGCATCATATTTCACAAAATTATAGCCGACAATTGTTCCGAAAAAAACGAACAATGCCATCGCCTCATTATACGGAATATGGAACACATGGAATGTAATTTGCACCAAAGCAAAGCAGGATAGAGCTACATGAATGCTACTATTTATGTAAAACCGGAGAATGTTTTTTAAAACCTTCATCAAAAATTTAATCAATTGTTAATAAACCAGTCCATTAGTTGAAAAATCCCTATAAAATCAAGTTAAAAAAGGGCTATATTTTGAGATTAATATTTATTTTTGCACCACAAAAAAACATGACCTTTTATTTCTAGACTAAATTGTCCTGATTCAAACGAAATTCAAATATATAATGAATATTTAACAATCAGGCTTTTCCTTTAGACTTAAAAAATAAACCGAAGCCATACACAAATATGAAAACAGATGCTTTTGCTTTAAGACACATTGGGCCAAGAGAAACTGACCTTGAACACATGTTCAAAACAATTGGCGTTAATGACATGACGCAATTACTTTACGAAACATTTCCTGATGGGATTCGTTTAAAAGAAGATTTACAATTAGATCCTGCAATGACTGAATATGAGTACGCAAACCATATTCATGAATTAGGCAAAAAGAATAAAGTTTTCAAATCATACATCGGTTTAGGATACCACCCAACGATTGTTCCTGCACCAATTCAAAGAAACATTTTTGAAAACCCAGGATGGTACACCGCCTACACTCCTTATCAGGCCGAAATTGCTCAAGGACGTTTAGAGGCTATCCTTAACTTCCAAACTGTAGTTACTGAACTTTCAGGTATGGAAATCGCCAATGCTTCTCTTCTTGACGAAGGTACTGCAGCAGCAGAAGCTATGGCTTTATTGTTTGACGTTCGTTCTCGTGACCAAAAGAAAAACAACATAAACAAATTCTTCGTTTCCGAAGAAATCCTTCCACAAACATTATCTGTTCTACAAACTCGTTCCACTCCGGTGGGAATCGAATTAGTAGTTGGAAACCACGAAACTTTTGATTTCTCTGCAGAATTCTTCGGAGCAATCCTTCAATATCCAGGTAAATACGGTCAGGTAAATGACTACTCCGCATTTATCGCTAAAGCAAAAGAAAACGAAATTAAAGTTGCTGTTGCTGCTGATATTTTGTCTTTGGCTACTTTAACTTCTCCCGGAGAAATGGGAGCTGACGTAGTTGTAGGTACCACTCAACGTTTTGGTATCCCGATGGGTTACGGCGGACCTCATGCGGCTTATTTCGCAACTAAAGAAGAATACAAACGCTCTATGCCCGGACGTATCATCGGTGTTTCTGTCGATGCTAACGGAAACCGCGCTTTGCGTATGGCTTTAGGAACCCGTGAGCAACACATCAAACGTGAAAAAGCGACTTCAAACATCTGTACTGCTCAGGTATTATTAGCAGTTATGGCTGGTATGTACGCTGTCTATCACGGTCCAAAAGGTTTGAAATACATCGCAAACAAAGTTCACGCATCGGCGGTAACTGCTGCAGACGCTTTGAACAAATTGGGTGTTTACCAAACTAATAGCGCATTCTTCGACACTATTTTGGTTAAAGCTGATGCCCAAAAAGTTAAAGCTATCGCCGAAAGAAACGAAGTGAACTTCTACTATGTTGACGCTGAAACAATCTCAATCTCTTTCAACGAGACTACTTCAGTTTCTGACGTTAACCAAATCATCGCAATTTTCGCTGAGGCTGTAGGCAAAGATGCCATCACAGTTTCTGAATTGTCAACCGCATCTCAATTACCTGCTTCATTAGAAAGAACTTCTTCTTTCTTGACGTATGATGTTTTCAACAACCATCATTCTGAAAGCCAATTGATGCGTTATATCAAAAAATTAGAGCGTAAAGATTTATCATTGAACCACTCTATGATTTCTTTGGGTTCTTGTACAATGAAATTGAACGCTGCATCAGAAATGCTGCCTCTATCTATGCCAAATTGGAACAGTATTCACCCGTTTGCTCCAGTTGAACAAGTAGAAGGTTACACCACTATGCTTAAAAAACTGGAAGACCAATTAAGCGTTATCACAGGATTTGCAGGTACGACTTTACAACCAAATTCTGGTGCTCAAGGTGAGTATGCCGGTTTGATGACTATCCGTGCTTACCACATCTCCCGTGGCGAAGGTGACCGTAACGTATGTTTAATTCCTTCTTCTGCACACGGAACAAATCCAGCTTCTGCAGCTATGGCTGGAATGAAAATCGTCGTTACAAAAACTACTCCTGAAGGAAACATCGACGTTGAGGATTTGAGAGCAAAAGCTATCGAACACAAAGACGATTTATCTTGCTTAATGGTAACTTACCCATCTACTCACGGTGTTTACGAGTCTTCTATTATCGAAATCACTCAATTAATCCACGATAATGGAGGATTAGTATATATGGACGGTGCCAATATGAATGCACAAGTAGGTTTAACAAACCCTGCTACTATCGGTGCTGACGTTTGTCACTTGAACTTGCACAAGACTTTTGCCATCCCTCACGGTGGCGGCGGACCTGGTGTTGGACCAATCTGCGTGAACGAAAAACTACTTCCTTTCTTACCATCTAACCCAGTATTGAAAGTTGGTGGTGAGCAAGCAATTACAGCAATTTCTTCTGCCCCTTATGGATCTGCTTTAGTATGTTTGATTTCCTACGGATACATCACTATGTTGGGTGCCGAAGGCTTGAGAAGCGCTACTGAGTACGCTATCCTTAACGCTAACTATATGAAAGCGCGTTTCGAAAGTCACTATCCAATTCTTTACACCGGTGAATGCGGAAGAGCTGCCCACGAAATGATTTTGGATTGCCGTGCATTCAAACAAAACGGAATCGAAGTTGGCGATATCGCAAAACGTTTGATGGATTACGGTTTCCACGCTCCAACAGTTTCTTTCCCTGTTGCCGGAACACTAATGATCGAACCGACTGAATCTGAAGATTTAGCTGAATTAGACCGTTTCTGCGACGCTTTGATTGCTATCAGACAGGAAATTGAAGAAGCAACGGCCGAGGACAAAAATAATCCATTGAAAAACGCGCCTCACACATTGACAATGTTGACTTCTGATGCTTGGGATTTACCATACACCAGAGAGAAAGCAGCTTATCCATTGGACTACATCGCTGACAACAAATTCTGGCCTTCCGTACGTCGTATTGACGATGCCTACGGAGATAGAAATCTAGTTTGTAGTTGCGCTCCGATTGAAGCCTATATCGAAAGCTAGAATTTAAACTTTCAACATAAACAAAGCCCTTTCAGTTTTATAACTGAAAGGGCTTTTCATTTTACGCTAAATCCTAAAAATAATTAGAAGCAGGACTTTTGTTTTTTTCAACAACTTCACTCCTGCTGTACGCTGTATCTGTGGTCCCTCTCGTCTTTTGGGACGAGACGGGACCACAGGATGCCGCTTCCATCAGGGCTAGCCAAGAAATTTTGTGTTTCATAAGAAAAAAAGAATTGCACATTATTTCTTCTCAAAACACGATTCTTTATCTAGTCCGTCTCAAAATAAAACATCCAGATTATAAAAAATTTACATTTTTCTTCATAAGTGGCAAGGCTGTTGTATATTTTTATAACAAAAACAACTCACTTTGTTATTAATAATAATTCGAAAAATATAGAGCCTGTTTTTGCAATATTCAATAAAATATAATCGATAAATTTACGACAAATTCAATATTTCACAATTATATGCATGCATAGCAAATAATTTGTACTTTATACATTTATTATATTTAATTTAGCCGAAATTTACCCTGGAACCTGTCAAAATGAAAATAAAAATAACTGGTATAGGAAGCTATATTCCTGAGAAAAACATTAGCAATACAGACTTTAGCGAACATGTTTTCCTAAACGAAGACGGTTCACCATTTGCTTACCCAAACGAAGTGGTGATTAATAAATTTAAAGGAATTACAGGTATCGAGAAAAGAAGGTATGCCGAAGATCATTACACTGCTTCGGACTTAGCCTTTTTTGCTTCCCAAAAAGCAATCGAAAATTCAGGAATAGATCCGGAAACTCTGGATTATATCATTTTTGCCCACAACTTTGGAGATGTTAAACACGGTACCGTCCAATCGGATATCATTCCGAGTTTGGCCACAAGGGTAAAACATCAATTAAAAATAAAAAATCCAAAATGCGTTGCCTACGACATCCTTTTTGGATGCCCTGGATGGATTGAAGGTGTTCTACAAGCCAATGCATTCATAAAATCAGGAATGGCAAAAAAATGCCTTGTGATAGGCGGTGAAACGCTCTCCCGCGTAGTAGATGCACACGACAGGGATTCCATGATTTACTCAGACGGAGCCGGAGCTTCGGTTATAGAAGCCTCCGATGACGAAACCGGATTATTGTCCTACGAAAGTGCCACTTATGCCGCCGAAGAAGCCAACTTCCTTTATTTCGGAAAATCATACAACCCAAATTTGGATCCAAGCACCAAGTACATCAAAATGTACGGCAGAAAAATTTATGAATTTGCCCTAAGCCACGTTCCTACAGCCATGAAGAGCTGTTTGGATCAAAGCGGTATCGAAATTGGGGAAGTCAAAAAAATCCTGATCCATCAGGCCAACGAAAAAATGGATGAAGCTATTATTCATCGTTTTTACAAATTATACGGGCAAACACCTCCAAAAGATGTTATGCCGATGAGTATTCACGAACTAGGAAACAGTAGTGTTGCCACCGTTCCAACGCTTTTTGATCTTTTGATAAGAGGGCAAATTGAAAACCAGAAAATTCACAAAGGGGATGTTGTCATTTTTGCTTCGGTTGGAGCCGGAATGAACATTAACGCCTTTGTCTATAGATATTAACAATAAACTGTACGCTTATATTGCCAGCCCACCTCACTTTCTCAGTGTTGTGGGCTATTTTTTTTGGGAAAATTAATTTTTTAGAAACCCCATTACAAGCCGTAAAAGAAACAGAATCTTTATATTTGCAAACTCTAAAGCAAAAGCGATAGTTAAAAATCAAAAACATGTACGAAAAAACGTTTCCCAATAAAAGATTCAAACATACTTTAGAATTTTTAAAAAAACACATTCCTACTTCCCAAACCATATTGGACTTGGGCATTGATAATCCTTTTTCCAAAATCATGAAAGAAGAAGGTTATACCGTAAAAAACACAACCGGTGAAGATTTGGATAAAAACCAAAGCGTTTTTTCGGAAGGAAAACAAGACGTGGTGACGGCTTTTGAGATTTTTGAACATTTGCTTAATCCTTATACAATTTTAAGCGAAATCAAATCCGATAAATTATTAATATCAATTCCTTTGCGTCTGTGGTTTTCATCTGCTTATCGCAGTAAAACAGATATGTGGGACAGACATTACCATGAATTTGAAGACTGGCAATTGGACTGGTTATTAGAAAAAACAGGCTGGAAAATCATAGACAGGGTAAAATTTACACATCCTGTCAAAAAACTTGGGATTCGTCCTTTCTTGCGTCTTATTACACCAAGATATTACATTGTTTACGCAGAAAAAGTTAAGAATTAACATTGTAGATTAACGATTTTTGACCCGAGCGATAGCGAACTGGCGAAGCATTTTTGATTTAGTTGATGCCAAATCATTCTAAAATCTGAAATCTAAAATCTAAAATTTTTTAAATGAAATACTATATTGTCATTCCCGCACACAACGAACAGGATTTAATTGGCCTTACTTTACAGTCATTGGTTTCTCAAACCGTTTTACCTTCAAAGGTTGTGGTTGTCAATGACAATTCTACTGATAAAACCGAAGAAGTTGTATTGAGTTTTGCCAAAGAAAACCCATTTATTTCGGTTGTAAACAAAACTTCGGATGCCATTCACATGCCAGGAAGTAAAGTAATTCAGGCCTTCCAAAAAGGCTTTGAAACACTGGACACCAATTATGATATCATTGTAAAAATCGACGGCGACTTAATCTTTCCTACCAATTATTTTGAAACTATCATCAACCATTTTGAATCGGATTCAAGGATTGGAATGGCTGGCGGATTTTGTTATATCGAAAAAAACGGAGATTGGGTTTTGGAAAATCTTACCGATAAAGATCATATCAGAGGCGCATTGAAAGCGTATCGAAAAGAAACTTTTAAAAAAATTGGAGGCTTAAAACCGGCAATGGGTTGGGATACAGTTGACGAATTGCTTTGTAAATTCTATAACTGGAAAGTCGTTACCGACACTTCTTTGCACGTAAAACACCTTAAACCTACAGGTGCCAGCTACAACAAAACGGCACGCTATAAACAAGGAGAAGCTTTTTACACTCTTGGCTATGGTTTTTGGATTACAGCAATTGCATCGGCAAAACTAGCAATGATGAAAAAGAAACCTTTGCTTTTTCTGGATTATATAAATGGTTTTTGGAAAGCAAAAAAAGCAAAAACACCTTTATTGGTTACCAAAGAGCAAGCCCGTTTCATCAGAAATTATCGCTTGCAAAAAATGAAAGAAAAACTTTTCTAAGTAAAAACGCATAACCTATAACTTATAACTCACAACAAGTTTGTAATTTAGCCCATATTCTATACAATTATGATGCTCATTCGCTATATAACCGAAATTGGAAAATATTTTTTAATGTGGAAGGAAATCTTCAAAAAGCCAACCAAATGGTCGGTTATGAAAGGTTTGATTTTCAAAGAAATTGATGATTTAGTTATTGACTCCCTGGGGATTGTCGGATTCATTTCTTTTTTCGTTGGTGGAGTTGTGTCTATCCAAACGGCTTTGAACTTAACCAATTCCTTTATCCCAAAATACCTTATCGGATATGCAACACGCCAATCGGTAATCTTGGAATTTGCACCAACTTTCATGTCGATTATCATGGCAGGAAAAATGGGTTCTTTCATCACATCTAGCATTGGATCAATGAGAGTTACCGAACAAATTGATGCCCTCGAAGTAATGGGAATCAACTCCTTGAATTACTTGGTTTTTCCTAAAATTATAGCTTTGCTTTTGTATCCTTTCCTTATCGGAATTGGGATGTTTCTGGGAATTGCCGGCGGTTATTTGGCAACTGTTTATGGTGGTTTTGGTGCCAGCGTTGACTACATCGAAGGACTACAAAGAGACTTTTTACCATTCCATGTGGCGTATTCTTTTATCAAAACATTTATTTTCGGAATGCTTCTGGCAACAATTCCTTCTTACCACGGTTTTTATATGAAAGGTGGAGCACTTGAAGTAGGTAAAGCCAGTACCGTATCCTTTGTTTGGACTTCGGTTACCATTATCGTACTAAATTATGTTATTACCCAATTACTCTTAACAAAATGATAGAAATAAAAAATTTAGAAAAATCATTTGGCGGTGTCAAAATCCTAAAAGGTGTTTCCAGTGTTTTCGAGGCTGGAAAGACCAATCTGATTATTGGACAAAGTGGATCTGGAAAAACCGTTTTATTAAAATCATTGTTAGGAATCCATACACCTGAAGTAGGAACAATTTCGTTTGACGGACGTATTTATTCTGATTTGTCTACCGATGAAAAAAGAGAAATCCGTACCGAAATAGGTATGCTTTTTCAAGGAAGTGCCTTATTTGACAGCATGACTGTTGAAGAAAACGTTGCTTTTCCTTTAAGAATGTTTACTAATGACAGTAAATCAAAAATTCAGGATCGTGTTGACTTTGTTTTAAAAAGAGTAAATCTGGTAGGCGCCCACAAAAAGCTGCCTTCTGAAATTTCCGGGGGAATGCAAAAAAGGGTAGCCATTGCGCGTGCTATCGTAAACAATCCGAAATACTTATTTTGTGATGAACCTAACTCTGGTTTGGATCCAAATACTGCGATATTGATTGACAACCTCATCAAAGAGATTACCGAAGAATACAACATTACGACCGTTGTAAACACTCACGACATGAACTCCGTGATGGAAATTGGAGATAAGATCTTATTTCTAAAAAATGGTGTTAAAGCCTGGGAAGGAACCAACAAAGACATTTTCCTTACCGAAAATGAAGCTATCGTTGAGTTCGTTTATTCTTCAGAATTATTCAAAAAAGTAAGAGAAGCTTATCTGAAAGGATAAAACAATCATAACCAAAAAAAGAAAAGCCAGTCTTATTAAAAAACAGACTGGCTTTTTTTATCGAATAAGTTCTCAATTACTGTAACTGAGCAACGATTCCTTTTATTTCCTGCTCCTTACTTTTAGGATAAATCAACAAAACATTGTCTTTATCCACAATAATAAAATCTTCCAAACCATCAATAATTACTAGTTTTTCTTTGGCAGTACTAATAATATTACTAGAAGAATTCTGCAATAAGACTTTAGCATTTACCACTGCATTATTATTATCGTCTTTTGGCAATTTTTCATGCAATGAACCCCAAGTTCCTAAGTCGTTCCAATCAAAAATAGCTGGTAAAACATAAACATTCGAAGCTTTTTCCATTACGGCATAATCAATCGAAATATTTTCTGCAGAGGAATAATTATCTGCAATAAAAGATTTTTCTTCGGCAGTATTATAACTTTCGAAACCTTTTTGGAACAACGAATTCATTTGCGGCTGGAATTTCTCGAAAGCATCAGTGATTGATTTGACACTCCAAATAAAAATCCCTCCATTCCACAAGAAATTACCGCTTTGCAAAAATAATTTGGCCGTTTCATAATCCGGTTTTTCACGAAATTGTGAAACTTTTTTCATCGGATTTGAATCTGTTTTGTCGTATTCGATGTAACCAAAACCAGTATTAGGAAACGTAGGCTGGATTCCGAGGGTCATCAAGGCATTTTCTTTGGAACAAAAATCAAAACACTGTTGCAAATTTTGCACAAAAGCATTTTCGTCTTCTATCCAATGGTCACTTGGTGCCACAACCATAACCGCATGCGGGTTTTCTTTTTGAATTTTCAAAGAAGCATATAAAATACATGGAGCGGTGTTTCTCATTGCAGGTTCCAACAACACCTGTTCCTGCTTCACCATTGGCAATTGCTCCAAAACAATCGAATTGTAATTCTCATTTGTCAAAATCAAAATATTCTCAACCGGAATCAACTTTGATAATCTGCTGAATGTTTTTTGGATCAAGGTCTGCCCTGCTCCCAACATGTCATGAAACTGTTTTGGTGTTTCTTTGGTACTCACTGGCCAAAATCGTGATCCGATTCCGCCAGCCATTAGTATTGCATAATAATTCTTGTTCATTTTGTTTAATTTTTATTTGCTTTTACAGCAAATTTTTAGCCGGGCAATAGTTCAACCTCGGCATTGGGATTAAATAAATACAACCGCCCCGAACTTATTTCTAAACATTCGTAACGTTTGGTTCGTATAGCTATCTTCTTGAAAATCTTTCCATTTGAAATCCTAAAAACACTGCCATAAGGGATTTCAAAGATATAATTTTTATCATTTGGTTTATCATATTGCTTCAGTGCCAACGCTAATGTAGCATCTGTATCACTACTTGCCGATGGGTTTTTGAAGTGTCTCGCTAGCAACGGCAATAAATGGCCAGGAAAAATCTCCGGCCGAATAAAGGGCACCATCAGCCTTTGAAAAGAATATTTCCATTCATTTCCGTGGGGCTTTATGTTCCTGCCAAATTTTTCAAAAGCCACCAAATGCGAAATTTCATGAATTAACGTAATCAAAAATCGATATTTGTTAAGACTCGCATTTACCGTTATTTCATGTTTTCCACTTGGCCCTTTTCGGTAATCACCATGACGAGTTTGCCTCTCATTGACAATTTTAAGATGCACCTGATTGGCAACAATCAGCTCGAAAACTGGTTGCACAGCATGTTCAGGTAAATATTTCAAAAGTGTTTGAGACAAAATAATTATTAATTATAAATTGTAAATTATGGATGGATTATAAATTGGGAAACGGACTTACTAATTCTGAAAATAATCGTTTATAACTCATAATTCATAACTTATAGCTCTTATGGATTGGTTGAAGATACAGGTAACACTTTACCGTTAAAATATTTATGTCCTGTAAGGGTGAAATCAAAAATATAATTAGCCATTTCACTAGCCGAAAGTGGTGCCTGATAACCTGGGAACGCTTCTTGTAACATTTCGGTTTGAACAGATCCCAAAGCCAAAACATTAAAAGAGATTCCTTGTTCTTTATATTCTTCGGCCAATAATTCAGACAGAGTAATTACGGCTCCTTTACTGGAACTGTATGCTGCCAATCCGGCAAACTTCAAACTTCCCTGAACGCCTCCCATCGAGCTGATGGTTACCACGTGGCTACCTTTTTTCAAATAAGGCAAACAGATACGGGTCAAATTGGCAACGCCGAAGACATTGACTCTATAAATATTTTCGAAATCTTGTTGTGAGGTTTCAACAAATGGCCGTAACAATAAACTGCCAGCATTATGGACAACGGCATCGATTTTTCCCCAATTAGCAGAAAGAAAATCAGTTACCTGCTGTAACTCCTCCTCTTCAGACAAATCAACCGAAAGACAAGTAATATTTTTATGGGAAAGCAAAGCTTCATTTGTTTTTCTCGACAAAGCAAGAACCTGATGCCCAGCATTCGCAAACTGTAAAGCCAATTCAAGGCCTATCCCTCGACTGGTTCCTGTGATTACAATATTCTTCATGCCGCAAAAATAATCAAAACAGATAAAAAAAAGGAGAATTAAGTTCCAAAATCAAATTTCTGTCCTCAGACTTCCAACTTCTATTTTTTGATATACTTTTTATAAACTTTAAAAGTTTGCCACATAGCCAAAACCACAAAAAATAACGGAATACAAATTGGCATTATGTATTTGGAAAAAGAAAATGTATTTCGTGACAAAGAATCTAAGATAACTATTGCTGCCAACATCCCCCAAAAGGTACCTATTAAAGTTCCTAGGATATAATGAAATTTAAGTTTTTTTACTAAAGATATGTGATTGGCATTCATTAGATATAAATTCCAGCCCACCCAAAACGGTATTTGAAGAAAATTTAGCCCACACAAAACCATCCCAATTATAAAAGGGGAATATTGAACATATTGCAGCAAATAATTATGATCTTGGAATGTTTGGCCTGAATAGGCATAAAATAAAAAGGCCAATAACAAAAGAAAGAATATGGCAAAAAAATCAATGCCTTTCATTAATTTTTTATTATGCATTAATTGGTTCGCAAAAATAACGGTAAAATAAATCACAAACGCCTCAATAATAATCACTCCAAACAAATAGGAAACCAATGAATTTAGTCCAGATTTAGAAAAAACTTCAACTCCAACTATATTCAAATAACCAATTGGTAATGAGCCCACAAAACTCACAATAAATCCAACCGTTATATTTTTAATCGCCTTCATTTATCAAAAATTTACAATTTTTTTATTTTGCATTTGATGCGAACGGTATTCTTTCATTCCTACATTATGTGCCAAATAAGGAAATCCCTTTTGATAATTAGCCGCACTAATTTCATACATATACGTAATGTGTCTCGCCAGCTCCTTCCAAGCAAACAGTAAGGAATGTTTAGGGTCATAAATATGAGTCGGTTCACTTGCAGCTCCATTCAATTCTACAACCGAGAAATTTTTTCCTTGTTCCAAATCTTCAAGAGTATCATACATTATGTCCAATCTCCCAAAATAGAAACCGGGAATCTGCGCACACATTTCATTGAAAGTCTCGGTTAACTGAGGTGTTATCCAATGACTCACATCAATAAACTTGGCACCACGCGCATGATTCCCATAAGGGACCAAATTTACTTGTTCACCAATAGGTAAAATCTCCTGCAATTTATTCCCGTATTCTTGCTTCAATGCTTTTAATTGCAATTCGTATCTAGGATTTTCCTTTATTAATTCTTCAATAGTGGCGTAACCATTTCCAGTAATTATTAGAAATTCTTTGGCGACCATACCAGTAATTCGGCCTTGCTTTTCGTGTGGATATCGTACATAAAAAACGCCAATTTCATTTTTATATGGAATTAAATTTTGAACAATAAAATCAAAATTTGCTTTTTCGGCATATTGTTTTAAATCTTTTGTGGTCTCTATTTTTTTAACTCCTGAACCGCGCAGACCGATATCCGGTTTGGCAATAAAAGGATATGCAATTGCGGCATTTTCTATAACCTTCATTATATCCTCCAAAGAAGTCCCAACTCTTATCAATTCCGTTTTCGGATAGTATTTTTTTGGAATCAAATTATAAATTTGCTTTTTACTTTCCATCATAAAACCACCATTTTTGATAGTCGGATTGGAAGCATTGAAGAAAAAAATTGATTTTGCCTTAATCGAATAATATGCCCATAGAAAATAAATCGGAGTATAAACGATTTGAAAGGGCCAATATTCCCAGTGGGTCAATTTGTGAAAAAATAGTTTCAATTTGAAAATGTTTTATAAACGCTGTCAAAGCTATTAAATGGAAATAAATGTTTTAGAATACTCTTTATCGGTAATCAGGTCCAAATGATGAATCATCACTTTGTTTTTCTCAATAACAGATTGAGTAATGCTAAGGGTTTTCATTACATTGTCTCTATTAATAACCAAACCATGTTCCTTGTTTTCATTTTCGGTATAACGATGAAAATGAAGCATTTTATCTTCGGTAATTTTTAAATTATTAGCTAAAAAAGTATAAAACCACTTAGCTCGTTGTTCTCGAATTTCTTTAGAATATAAGGTTGACGAAGACCAAACATGATTTTTATGAATATCCAAATTTAGGACTGATTTTTCGATTCCGTCCCAACGCAATTGAAAAAGTTGTTTATCTTGAAACAAAACTAAGGTAAAAGGCTCGATATTATCTAAATCCATTTCATCCCAAAACTCCTTTGGCGACGAACTACTAATCATTTCAAGAACAATCAAACCTCTGCTTTTTCGATACGGCAATTTGACTTGATGCTTTTCAACCGCTCCATTAAGTAACACCAAAACAGTACCCTTTTCATCAACTACATACCAAGTTCCTCCTGCCTTTGGATCTTTAGGATAAATAATGTTTTTACCATTCAAAACATAGTTCTTAGGCGGAATCGCACTCGGTCGAACTATTTTTTCATCTCGATTCGATGTGATGATAATTGTATCGTTGGTACAAACAAAACTTACTGTGCACATTGTTTTCTGTATTCAATTGTAGAACGAGCGACACCAAAATTATCATCAACAGCAATACTTTCACATTTTAGAACAGCCACTTTTATCAATGCCTGATGATGTATGCAATGTTCTAAATTATATAACAATTCTCTATAATAATTACTTTGAATTTGAATTGGCTCACCATCAATAATTTGTTGCAATTCCAGATTTTTATTTTCCTTCGAGACTGTATTTTTGATCTCCAAAATCATTTCAATGGCGAAATCAGTGTCAGTTTGAATCAATTTATTTCGATCTCTCTTATCATAATTTACGATTCCGGAATTATAATTTCGGCTCAAACATTGAAACATCTCAACGATATGCCGTGTATGTTCCCCAATACTCGAACCGCTCAATTCAAAACAAGATTCTGAATATTGTTTTTCGGATAATTGATTGAGTAAACCAATTAACTCATCTAAGCTATTGTTTATGGATGAAATTAGCATACTACAGTTTTAATTTTAACAGATTAGGTAATTTACTTTTATTCCAATAAATCAAAGCAATACAACAAAGAAAAGTAATTATTGCCAGAACAAATAACTCTCCTCCGTCATTTTTCACTTCGATTCCCAATACAAAAAGATGCGAAAAAATAGCTCCAAGCATAACACCGGTTCCCATCAAAGCACCTAATAAAGTTGTTCTGGGAATCAGAATTAAAATAGCGGCGATTAATTCTGCAATTCCTGATCCAATTCTTCCGTATGGTTCCATTCCTAAAGTTGAGAAAATATAAACACTTTCTTCAGCTCCGGAAAATTTAAAATAAAGCGTTTGCAACAAAATGATTGCTGCCGTTAAACGCACTATCCAAATTAAAATCGATGTTTTCATGATCTCTTATTTTATATTTTTTTTCCAATTAGCATCCGCTTTTGCTTTCAAGCTGTTTTCGTCCTTATTCCAACTTTTTAAAGTATTATTGAAAAAAGCATTATAAAACAGATACAATTTTCCGTCAATAATTTTGAATGTTTCGGGATTGATTTCGACTTTCTCTCCGGCGCTTCCCATTGCATAGGCACACCAACCTCCATATTGTGGTTCGAAAGAAGCAGGATTTTTCGAGAAAATTTCTTTATTTGTTACAGACGAAAATTGATAAATAATACCCTCGTATGAAGCTGAAATTTCTTTTTTCCCTTTTACAGCTTTATTTTGTTTAAAATAAGACACGGGATCATAGCCTTGAATGGCTACTTTATTTTCCAAATTATATTCAGATATTTTTTTTCTTGCACTTTGAGCAAATGTTGCCGAGAATGCAAAGACAACCAACATTAATATTATAACTCTTTTCATGATAACCTTTTATTTAAATATTTCTACAATACAAATTTAAAACAGTAAAAAAAGGCAAAATGTCGGGTAGTTTACATTGGAGGTAAAATTTCGAAAAATTAATTGACAGCTCTGGCAAAACCAACAGTGTCACGGTAGGTTTGAGGAGAAACCTCAGCATTAGTTTTAAAGAAACGGCTAAAATAATGCTCATCTTCGTACCCAAGTTCATAGGCAATTTCTTTTACTGCCTTATTTGTTAAGTACAACTCACGCTTGGCTTCGATAATAATGCGTTCTGCAATTAAATTCGTCAACGTTTTATTGAAGTGATTTTTGGTAATTTTAGCTAAAGCTTTTGGAGAAATATTCAGCAATTCGGCATAATCGCTCGCAGAATGTTTGGTTTTAAAATTCTGCTCAATGAAATTTCTTAAATTCTGAAGTACAAATGGTGCCGATTTTTCATCTACTACTGAAGTTGCAACAGCTTGTTGTTCTTTTTTTAATCGAGAAGCTGTAATGAGAAAAATTTTCAGATAGGATATCAGCAACTCATATTGTGCCATTGCCGGATTCTGCATTTCAATTTTCATTTGTTCCAAAACCATATTGAATGTAGCTCCTGCCATTTCATCAACCATTACATACGGCGGTTCATAAATATTATTGAACAAAACCCCATTACAAGCTACCTCGTCATGGTGTTTCATGATGCAAAAAAAATCAGGATGAAAATGAATCACTTTCCCTTCAAATAGACCATCTGGTGATAGCATAAACGGCTGATAAGGTGCAAAAGCCAACAATTGATTTTCTGTAAAATCATATTCAGAAAAATCAACTTTTACTTTGCCTTTTCCTTTTTGAACCCAAATTAATGAATAATAATTCAATCGTTGAATATGATCAAAACAAGCATTACTTTCAAAAGAAAAAAGTTTGAAAGCAAGATTTCCGTTTTGAGGATTGACCAAAGTAAAGGCGGATTGATTTATCATATTATAATTTTTATAAACAAATTTAGCTTAAACCTGCTTCTTTTAATTTGTTTTTAAGATTTTCTATTTCTTCTTCTAATTTTTGAATATGGGCAAACTTTGGTTCGAAAGCCCGCTGTATTTCTTCTACGGTAAAACGTGGTGTGATGTGTTGAGGGCAATTCCAATCAAAAGCTTCAATATGAAAAAGCATCATGCGCTCTGGATGAAATTTATATTCCCCCAAATCGAGTTTGGATAATAATTCGGGATTATCTTTGAGTTCAATTATTTCGGCTTTGGCCAAAATTTTCAATCTCGCTCTTGCCGGATAATCCACCATAATTAATGCTACATTATTGTTGGTTGCAAAATTCCCAACAGATATGTATTGTTTGTTTCCCGAAAAATCGATGAAACCAATTGTATTTTTATCCAAGACTTTCACAAAGCCTCTTGGTCCGCCACGATGCTGAATATAAGGATAGTTTTTTTCGCCAATAGATGCCAAATAAAAACTATCCCGATTGACTATAAAACCCATTTCATTTTCAGATAAGCCATCAACGATATTGAACTTTTCCATTCGTTCATACCCTTTTCGGCTACCATGTTCTTCCTGTAACGCTTTGGCAGCATCCGAAAATGCTATTTCTGCAAAATTTTTAGCCATGACTAAGTAATAATTATGAATTAACAATTACGAATTACACCTATGAGAAGTGTTTTTATAAAAATAAAAACGTGTTCCCAAATTACTTATTTAAATTTTCTGTCTTTCTCTTCTATTGGCAAGTCATTGATACTGGCAAAACGTTTGCGCATCAAGCCATTTTCATCAAACTCCCAATTTTCATTTCCGTAGGCGCGAAACCATTGGCCATCAGCATTTCTATATTCATATTCAAAACGAACTGCCATTCGATTTTCGCGAAAGCCCCATAATTCTTTTTTAAGTTTATAATCGAGTTCCTTTTCCCATTTGCCTTTTAGGAATTCTTTTACGGCTTCACGTCCATTAATAAAATCGGTTCGATTGCGCCATTCTGTATCAACAGTGTAGGCCAAAGCAACACGTTCCGGGTCTTTGCTATTCCACGCATCTTCGGCTAATTGTACTTTTTGCAAAGCAGTTTCCATATTGAATGGAGGAAGTGGATGTTTTTGTTCCATGATAATTACGTTTATTTAAAATCTTCTAATGCAAAATAAGATCACATTTTTTAAACCATATAAGGCATTTAAGTTCATATAAGTTTTAATCTTTCTTCTTGCATGACAAGGCAAACGCATAAGTTTAAAAAATAAACCACAAATTACACAAATTAACACAAATTTTAATTTCGTATTATTACACGAATCTGATAAATAAAGATAAAATTGGTATAATGCTGTTTAAGAATTTGTACATTTTGTGTTAAAAATAACTCATGCGTTTGCACTGTCTTACATAACCTTATATGCCTTATATGGTAAATTTAATTTTACTTTTTTTAAAAAATACAAATTATAAAGATGGTGCCAAAGGAAAATCAACAGGCACTTTTGTCAAATTGTGTAAATAGTTCATCGCCGTTTTATCACTAACTTGAAGTATTAAATCAACTAAATTTTCATTAGTAAAACCTTGAGCAAAAAAAGCAGCAACTAAATCTGAATTAGCGTTCCCTCTTGTTTGAGTGATTTCTGCAGCAAGCTGAACCAATGCATTCAATTTTGCATCAGTTGCTTTTCCTTTTCGGATGTCGAGTATTTGTTCGTCTGTAAAACCATTCATTTTCCCAATAACAGTATGAGCGCTTACACAATAAACACAGTTATTAACTTGACTTACGATTAAATTTACCGCTTCTTTTTCTTTATTGTTTAAAGATGTTTTAGCATTTTGATAGGCTAAAAATTTCTCTAAACCATTTTTTGAATACGCAATTGTAGCATATAAATTTGGAACAAATCCTAATGCTTTTTGTAGATTGTCAAAAATTGCCTGATTGTTTTCTGAAACTTCTGATCTTGTTGGGACTGAAAATGTTGTAGTTGTCATTTTATTTATTTTTAAAATTGCTTGTCATTATTGACATTACAAAGATGCGACAGCTTTAAAATTTATAAAATGGACAATAAACGCAAGGTGGTGGACAATTTTCTCTTTCAAAATATGCCCGTTAATTTATAGTGAGAGAAAAAAAGTTAGAAAACTATAATTTAACCAATTGGGTATAATTCAAAAAAATGTTTTAACACATAGAAACATAGAAATTTAATTGATAAATAAAGGTATTTCAAGAAAATTAGAATTTTTTCACATAGCTTATGTGATTTATTCTGAGGGAAACGCCTTTTTGAAACTTATTAAACTATGTTTCTATGTGTTAAAAAAATTACACCCAATGGGTTATAATTTAGTAATATCGTCAATGATAATTTCTTTACGATTATAATGCAACAAACCATTGGCTTCCATTTCATTTAGCAATTGCGTGGCTGTTTGCCTTGAAGTGCAAATAATTTGAGCCATATCATTTTGAGTGAGATAATTTTCAATAACAACCCTGTTATCTATGCGCTTTCCTTCTTTTTCTGCCCAATCTTTCAGGAACTGATACAAACGGGTTTTGGCATCTTTCGAAATTAAATTGGCATAATTGTTTTTGATGCGTTTCATTTTTAATCCCACAAACTTGGTATAAGACAAAGCCAAACTAGGATATTTGAGCAATAAATTTTCAAAATCAGACATTAAAAAACTGCAGATAATAATTTCATCGGTTAATGCTTTGGCGTATTCATTCGAATTGCGGTCATTGTCCAATTCTAATTCTCCAAATAAATCGCCTTTTTGAATAATATCCTTAATTGTTTCATTCCCGTCTTCATCAACAGAAACAATTTTTATATTGCCTTTTTTAAGCAAAAAAACACGAGGCACATCCGAAGAAGAAAAATAAATAATATCCCCTTTCTTTGCTTTTTTAAAACCTGTTATCATACATAATTGCTTTAATTGAGACATACTTAATGTCCAAAACAATTTATGATGCCTGAGGTACCAATATTTTAATTCGTCGTACATGATTATTTATAAACACTTTACTAATTAGTGTAAAAATACATAATGTCCCATTCAAAAAACACATTCTAAAATAAAAAATCCAAACTTGACAACTCAAGTTTGGATTCCAGTATGCTTTTATTAATAAAAATCTACTATGATTTCAATGACCTTGAAATTACAATTTTCAGGATTTCTGAAGTTCCTTCATAAATTTGAGTGATTTTGGCATCACGCATCATACGTTCCACATGATACTCGGCAACATAACCGTTTCCTCCGTGAATTTGCACCGCTTCTATTGTTGTGTCCATCGCAGTTTGGGATGCAAATAACTTAGCCATTGCCCCCGATTGCGAAATATCCATTCCGGCATCTTTTTGACAAGCGGCGTTAAAACACAACAATTTAGCCGCTTCAATTTGTGTTGCCATATCGGCAAGTTTGAAAGCAATCGCCTGATGATTGAAAATTTCTTTCCCAAAAGCTTTTCTTTCCTGAGAATATTTTAACGCCAATTCATAAGCTCCAGTTGCAATTCCCAACGCTTGCGAAGCAATACCGATTCGTCCTCCGTTTAAAACAGACATCGCAAAATTAAAACCAAAACCATCGGCACCGATTCTATTTTCCTTTGGTACTTTCACATCATTAAACAATAGTGAATGTGTATCAGAACCGCGAATTCCCATTTTCTTTTCCTTTGGTCCAATATCAAAACCGGCCCATCCTTTTTCAACAATAAAAGCATTGATTCCTTTATGCCCCTTTTCAACATCTGTTTGGGCAATGACAATATACGTTGATGCAGAAGCACCATTTGTAATCCAGTTTTTGGTACCATTTAACAAATAATAATCTCCCTTGTCAATGGCCGTGGTTTTTTGCGAAGTCGCATCAGAACCTGCTTCCGGTTCAGACAAACAAAATGCACCGATTATCTCTCCTTTGGCTAACGGAACCAAATATTTCATCTTTTGTTCTTCATTACAATATTTTTCCAATCCCGCACAAACCAAAGAATTGTTCACAGACATGATAACGGCTGCCGAAGCATCTACTTTGGCAATTTCGGTCATGGCCAGGACATAAGAAACACTATCAAGACCTGATCCTCCATATTTGGGATCAACCATCATTCCCAGAAAGCCAAGTTCTCCCATTTTTTTGACCTGTTCCGTAGGAAATTTAGAGTGCTCATCTCTTTCTATTACACCTTCCAACAATTCAGTTTGAGCAAAATCTCTCGCTGCTTGCTGTATCATTAATTGTTCTTCGGTTAGAGTGAAATCCATAATAATATAAAATAAAAGTTGTTTTTTGTTTAAAAAATCTTTCCAAAGATATATTTAAATTATGAAATATTCAATTCCGAATCGTAAATTTGCCTTATGAAAAAAGATTACTATAACGTTATCGGAGTGATGTCAGGAACTTCGCTAGATGGAGTCGATTTGGCTCATATCCAATTTGAAATAAAAAACGATAAATGGACATTCGAGATACTGGAATGCGAAACCATTTCTTACAGCTCTAATTGGGTTTCCATCTTAAAAACTGCGGTAAATTATTCAGAAAACCAACTTAAGGAATTAAACGAAAACTATACTCAATTATTGGCGTCCATCATCGCTGACTTTATAAAAAAACACAAACTTGAAAATTTGGATGCCGTTTGTTCGCATGGCCACACCATTTTGCACCAACCCCAAAACGGTTTTACGCTTCAAATTGGAAATCTACCCGAAATAGCAAAACTCACTCAACAAAAAGTAATTTGCGATTTTAGAGTACAAGACGTTCAACTGGGAGGACAAGGAGCGCCATTGGTTCCCATCGGAGATCGAATTTTATTTCAGGAATACGACTACTGCATGAATCTTGGCGGTTTTTCGAATGTGTCTTTTGAAGAAAACAATACTAGAATCGCTTTTGATATTTCGGCCGTAAACACGGTTCTCAATTTTTACGCCAATCAATTAGGACTGGATTATGACGACAAAGGCCAAATTTCAAGCACAGGCAATTGCAACATTGATTTACTAAACGAACTGAATGCTTTAGATTTTTATCAAAAAAAGCATCCTAAATCATTAGGATTCGAATTTGTAAAAGAGGTTCTTCTTCCGATGATAGAAAGTTACCCAATATCGATTGAAGACAAATTACGCACTTATACCGAGCATATCGCCATGCAAATAGCATTGGTTTTGCCAAAGAAAAACGGAAGCATGCTAACTACTGGAGGCGGTGCCTACAACACCTTTTTGATCGGAAGAATCCAATTCCATTTACCCAAAATGAATATTGTCATTCCGTCTAAAAAAATTCTGGAATTCAAAGAAGCCTTAATTTTTGCTCTATTAGGCGTTTTAAAAATGCGCAATGAAATTAATGCGCTTCAGAGTGTGACGGGTGCAAAATACGACCACAGCTCAGGTGTAATTTATGATGCTTAAAAATAAGAGTTCCTCTTTTACGTCTAAAGACACTCTTGTTTTAATCCGACTTTTACACATCTAAATTCGTTCTCAAAAAAGACCATAAGAGAACAACAAAATTAATTTAAGATTTTTTACTCCTTTTCGTGTAAGTGACTTTTTACTAAACAATTCAATTTTGACAAAAAACACGGACTACAACGATTTAATATGCACAATTGACAAAATAGCATTGTTTTAGCATGTTGTTTTTGAATATTTAGCACTAATTTTGCATGAAATTTCAAAAATACCACTTACTATGAAAAAAATACTATTAGTAATCGCACTAGGAATTTCGGCCTTATTCACTGAGGCAAATGCACAAAAACAAATTGTTTTTGAAGGCGTCACTCTCCCAAGAACAATAAATTTCGAAAACAAAACTCTTCAGCTTAACGGCGCAGGATCCAGATCCAAAATGTGGATGGAAGTTTATATCCAAGCTTTGTATCTAAGTCAATTGTCACAAAATCCAAAAGAAATCATTAACGACAATCAAGAAATGTCCATCCGAATTGAGATTACTTCCGCATTGGTTTCTTCAGGCAAATTAACCCGCGCCATTCATGCAGGGTTTGAAAAATCTGCTGGAGCTGATTTCAATGCTTTGAAACCTAAAATGGAATTGTTAAAAGGCTTCTTGGCCGACGACATTAAGAGAGGTGATGTTTTTGAATTAAGCTACAATTCTAAAGACAGTTCGGTTTGGGTTACAAAAAACGGTGAACTCAAAGGAAAAGTTCCCGGATTTGATTTCAAAAAAGTATTTTTCGGTATTTGGCTAGGCGACAATCCGGTCGATGAAGAATTAAAAAATAGCTTGTTAGGAATCTAAAAATTCCAACCCCGTTTCAATAAAAACACTTAAACACAAAAAATGCTTTTGTATTCATCATGGATATAAAAGCATTTTTTTATTGGACAAAACAAAAATTCACACACTATGCATTTTTCTCATAAAACCTTTTATATATTTGTCAAAAATAAACATATCACAAAAATATGAAGGATTTATTAAAGAAATTTGAAAACAAAGCTCCTGAGATCATTTTCAACTGGAAAGATTCCGAAACCGAAGCCGAAGGCTGGACAGTGATTAATTCTCTTCGTGGCGGTGCCGCAGGAGGTGGAACCCGAATGAGAAAAGGGCTTGACATGAACGAAGTTTTGTCGTTGGCAAAAACGATGGAAGTGAAATTTTCTGTTTCTGGACCTGCTATTGGCGGTGCTAAATCCGGAATCAACTTTGACCCGAACGATCCGCGAAAAAAAGGCGTTTTGCAACGTTGGTACAAAGCCGTTTCTCCTTTATTGAAAAGCTATTACGGAACGGGTGGTGATTTAAACGTAGATGAAATCCACGAAGTAATCCCAATGACTGAAGAATGTGGTGTTTGGCATCCACAGGAAGGTGTTTTTAACGGACATTTCAAACCTACCGAAGCCGATAAAATCAACAGAATAGGACAATTGCGTCAAGGGGTAATTAAGGTTATCGAAAACCCAAGATTCTCACCGGACGTAACCCGAAAATATACCGTTGCCGATATGATTACCGGTTATGGTGTCGCCGAGGCTGTGCGTCATTTTTATGATATTTATGGTGGTTCTGTAAAAGGAAAGAAAGCCATTGTTCAGGGTTTTGGAAACGTAGGATCGGCAGCCGCTTTTTACCTTTCGGAAATGGGAGCCAAAATCGTTGGTATTATTGACCGGGACGGCGGATTAATCAACGAAGAAGGTTTTTCTTTTGAAGAAATAAAAACATTGTTCCTTACCAAAGACGGAAATAAACTGGTTGCCAAAAACATGATTCCTTTTGAGGAACTTGACCAAAAAATATGGAAAGTGGGTGCCGAAATATTTACCCCTTGTGCCGCATCAAGATTAGTTACGCAAAACCAAATCGACAGCCTAATTGCCAACGGACTGGAAGTTATCTCTTGCGGAGCCAACGTTCCTTTTGCCGATAAGGAAATTTTCTTTGGCTCGATTATGGAAGCCGTTGACCATAAAGTAAGCCTTATTCCAGACTTCATTTCGAATTGCGGAATGGCTCGAGTTTTTGCCTATTTTATGGAAAAGAAAGTTCAAATGACTGACGAAGCCATTTTCAACGACACTTCCGAAACCATCAAAAATGCCATTGAAAAAGCGCACAATTTGAACAACTCCAAAACAAATATCAGCGCTACGGCTTTTGAAATTGCCTTAAAACAATTGACATAACAAAACCAATTCTTTTTTAACTGCACGGATTCAACAACATCAAAACTGTTGGATCCGTGTTTTTTTTTAACCAAACCTTTAAACAACCTCATATGACTTATATGGTTAAAAAAAAGGTTTTTTGATTAACACATTTGTCTCTTTTTTGTCTTGACAATTTTCACTAATTTTCGGCGTTTTTATAAATACACTTTTAATTCAACTTCCACGATGAGTTCTATACTTTCCAACGATCAAAAGAAATCATTAGTCCTATCCATACTCCTTTACGCATCCTTATTGTTGCTGTTATTTTTTTTACGCTTTTGGCCACCATATAATGCAGAAAACAATTTAGCACTTGCTGGCGGAGGTGGTGGCGGAGTTACCATAAATTTTGGCGACAGTGATTTAGGATCCGGAAAAAACACACATAGCGAAGTCTTGAATGTGCAAAACCAAGCCAAACAAGTTCCTGCTAAAAGCACGCCTGATGAGGCTATTTTGTCTCAGGAAAATACCACTGAAGAAAGCGTCGTAATTCCACAGAAAGAAAAACCTAAAAAAAAGGAAGTTGTCGTTAAACCCGAACCGAAACCCGAAGTGGTAAAACCAAAAGTATCCAATTCTACCAATGACGCCTTGGCGAGCATTCTAAAAGGTTCCAACAAAGGTGGCGATGGCGACGACAAAACAGCAGGAAATAAAGGAAAATCCAACGGAAGCCTAACTGCAACCGGCTATTACGGCACAGGAGGTTCCGGAGGCGGAACAGGCGGTGGAAACGGTACGGGAACAGGAATTGGCAACGGTAGTGGTTACGGCCCCGGAAGCGGAGGCGGTTCGGGCGGAGGTACGGGCGGTTCCGGTTATTTGCTCGGAAACCGAAAAGCGCTTTCCAAACCTGCTCCAAAATACACCTGCAACGAATCTGGCAAAGTGGTTGTCGAAGTCACTGTGGACCAAAACGGAAAAACCATAAGTGCAACACCCGGAGTAAAAGGAACGACCAATACCGCAGGCTGTCTTCTAGACCAAGCCCGAATTGCGGCCATGAACACCAAATGGGAATCCGATAGCAATGCCCCAATAAAGCAAGTTGGAAAAATTATTTACAACTTCAGTTTGAATTAAATCCGATAATTAGGAGCACAACTTTTGTACATTTCATCAAGAGTTGTCCCGCTTTACGCTTCAATCTCTTGTCCTGAACCCCAGGACAAGAGGATTTTCACTGCAATCGGGGCTAGTTTACGGGTTTAGTTTTTCATAACACCTTTTCTCATCAAAAATAAGCAAGCTCCACAAGTCATTGCGAGGAACGAAGCAATCACGATACGTATTTCCGTCCCAATTATTTATCCACTGACTTTTGTATCTAAAATTCCTCTCATCTATCGAGATTACTTTACGATTTTTCTGAAAAATCACATTTTTTCTCCAATACCGCATTAATAATTTGTAAAAAAATATTCATATATTAGCACCAAACACCGTGCTATTGTAGTCACACATATAAACAAGTAAACTGAAAACAAAAAAATGAAAATGAATAAATTTTTCGCTCTATTCCTTATAATTGTTTCTTTAAATGTCAAAGCCCAAGATTCCTCTTTACCGATAGATGAAACAACAAAATTAATTTCTTATACGGAAGTTATAACCGTTAATGATTCTGCTTCTAAAAACGAATTGTTTAGTAGAGCAAAATCATGCTTTGTTCACCTTTTCAAAAATTCTAAAAATGTTATCCAAAATGAAGATAAAGATTCGGGGATTATAATTGGTAAAGGAAATATAAAAGCATATGCAAAAGCATTAGGAATGACTAGTGATGCAGGTTTTGTGAACTTTACAATAACAATTGCATGTAAAGATGGAAGATATAAATATACGATTACAGATTTTGTTCATGAAGGAACAGGTTCTAATATGCCATCAGGTGGAAATTTAGAAAATGAAAGCGTAAGAATATGGACAAATAAACAATGGAAATCAATGAAATTACAAACAGATGCTGAAATAAAGAATTTAATTTCTTTAATAAAATCTGAAATGAGTAAACCAACTCCACAAAATGATAAATGGTAATAAATCTAACAATTGATAATAAAAAGTATAAAATCATTTATCCCCACAGGCTCGTTTCAACGAGTGCCTACTTTAATTAATAGACTAATGTTAGCGTTTGCAACACGGTTAAATAATACCTTATCATAATAATCAACCTTACAAACTAGCAAGTGTTCAAACGGGATGAATTTGCTAGGATTTACTTGTAGTTTGTCAATTCCAAGGAGCAAGGAATCACACTAGTTAATTACGTTATGTGATTTAGCTTCGCTGAACTTCGTTTCTCCCGCTGGTCGAAATGACAAATCTTTACGGATAATCTGTTATCGAAATATCAAACGTAAAGTAGAATGATATGTTTTTAATCAGTACATTGTTTGAAATCATGATTTTATGAGTCTTCCGAACACTTGTGTCTTCAAGACCTGTTATGATTGACAAATATCCTACTTTGCAGCATCTCGCGTGAGGGATAGAACAAGGCGCCAAAGCGCTCGTGATAGCCCGACACCATAAAGAAAAGGGGCCGAATCACCGTTGCGATGATTTGGCCCCTTTTCTTTATGGTGGCACGCCCCAATTATTTTAAAATCACTTAGGACTGGTGGCGATAACAAATTTCAGGTTGTTCTTCACTCCTATTTGCAATACATCGACCAAATCCTGAACCTGAAGATTAAACGGAATTCGGACAACAACTGTCTGGTCTTTTTGGGTATCTATTTTGGACATCAAAACGGTTTCGAGTTCTTCGAAAGCAACAGGTTGTTTGTCTATGTAGAATTTTTTATCCTCGGTTACCGATAAGCTGATGAATTGTTTGTTAGTTTTTTCATGGGATTTTGCCTTTGGCAACGTCATTTTTATCACGTTTGGGTTCGCCAAAGTGGAGATAATCAGGAAAAACAGCAACAAAAAAAACATGATGTCACTCAAGGACGAAGTGGCGACTTCGGCATGAAATCTTCTTTTTCTTTTGATGGACATGGTTTATGCTTTTTGAATAATATTTACGAATTCCAAGATTTGTTTTTGCACTTTCAGGGCATAATTATCGATTTTTCCGTTCAGTAAGTGGTAAGCACTGTAAGCGATGATTCCCACGATTAATCCTGAACCACTACTAATCATTTTTTCATACAAACCTCCCGAAATATTTCCGATACTGATATTTTCGGTTACAGAGATACTGTAGAAAATCTTGATTACCCCGGAAATTGTTCCGATGAATCCAAGTGTTGGCGCAATACCTGCGATAAGTCCCAATTGTCCAAGATGTTGCTCCATTTCGGCAATTTCGATATCGGCGGCGCGATCCATATTCGACTCTATTTCGGCGATAGGACGACCAATCAATGTGATTCCTTCTTTGATTACATTTCCTGATGCGGTATTGGTTCTCTCGGTAATGGAACGAGCTAATTCGAAATTCCCTGAAGTCAAGTGGTCTTTGACATCACGCATCAAAAGAGGATCTACTTTTGCCTTTTTACTGATATACAAATAACGTTCTATAATCAGATAAAAAGTGTAAAATAACAGTATCGCAATGGGTATTAAAAAAAATCCTCCTTTTAGAATAAATCCTAAAACCGAGATTTCGTTGTTAGTAGTTGCCACTTTCTCGACAACAACATTGGATGCAGCATTGGCAAGGGTATCAGCCTGTAATTGTATAAAACTAAACATATTTTATTCCGGGTTTATAATCATTAATTGCAAAAAATATTTCAATTTTGTCATTCCTTTTTCGCACTGTAATATTAAACTAAAAAAAGCGAAAAATATTTCAATTTATAACTATTTTATCAAAAATAATGAACTATCAGGAAACCACAAACTGGATGTTTAACCAACTTCCAATGTATCAACATCAAGGAGCTTCGGCTTATAAGAAAGACTTGACTAATGTTATTTTGCTTGCGGAACACCTTGATAATCCTCATAAAAAAATAAAATGCATACACGTTGCCGGTACCAACGGAAAAGGTTCTACCTCACACATGCTGGCTTCTGTCCTTCAGGAAGCGGGATACAAAACCGGATTGTACACTTCGCCCCACTTGAAAGATTTCAGAGAACGTATCAAAATTAACGGTGAAGAAATCTCCGAAGAATTTGTTATTGAATTCGTCCAAAAGCATAAATCTTTTTTTGAAGCCAATGACATGAGTTTCTTTGAAATGACAGTTGGCTTGGCTTTTGATTATTTTGCCAATGAAAAAGTGGATATTGCCATTATCGAAGTGGGATTGGGCGGAAGACTCGATGCCACAAATATTATTACGCCGCTGGTTTCGGTAATCACGAACATCGGCATTGACCATGTTCAGTTTTTGGGCAACACATTAGAATCTATCGCAACTGAAAAAGCGGGAATTATCAAACCCGAGATACCTGTTGTCATTGGCGAATACACCCTGGAAACGCAGCCTGTATTTTTGGCGAAAGCCAAAGAAAACAATTCCGAAATCTACTTCGCCTCCGATTTAATTTCTGAAACCCAACCGTCTGATTTGATTGGCGATTATCAGGAGCACAATAAGAAAACAGTTGTACAGACTTTTAAAATCCTAAATGAACAGACCGATTTTAACGTTAATGACGAAAATATAAAATCCGGATTGCTTCATGTGGTTAAAAACACCGGATTACTTGGTAGGTGGCAGCAATTGGGTTCAAACCCAAAAATAGTTTGCGACACTGCACACAACAAACACGGCCTTGAAATTGTTTTGAAACAAATCCAAAAGGAAACTTTTGACAAACTGCATATTGTACTGGGAGTTGTCAACGATAAAGAATTGGACGATGTTTTGCCTTTATTTCCAAAAAATGCAACTTATTACTTTTGCAGACCAAATATCCCAAGAGGTTTGGATGCCACTTTGCTACAAGAAAAAGCATTGCAATTTTCATTAAATGGAAACACATATAGTTCCGTTTCAGAAGCTTACGCTACAGCTCAGAATAATGCTACAAAAAATGATTTTATCTATGTGGGCGGAAGCACCTTTGTTGTGGCCGAATTGCCGTTAAATAAAGAGCTTTAAAAGAATTCTTGTTTTTCTCTTAAAAAATAAATCAGTATTTCGTAACTACTTGATTACTAATTAACTAAATTTATAGGTGTTTTTTGTTAATTAATCACTTAATTTTTAGATTATTATGAAAAAGAGAACTTTATTTTCGTTGGGAATGTTAATTTTAACATTCTGTCCAAGCATCAACAGTTATGCGCAAGATTCCCCAAAACAAGATCCCCCCAAACCTGTATTCATTACAATGACAACCCTACACAGAAATTTAGACACGGATCCTAAAGATTGGAAGGCGACGGAAAAAGAGTACTTTGACAAAGTGACGAGCAAAAATGACTTAATAATCGGCTCCGAAATCCTCACCCATTATTACACCGGAAACAGCACCGAAATCGTTATGGTGAACGTTTACAAAAATTGGGAAGACATTGAAAAAGCAGAGGCTATATCAGACGATCTTGCCAAAAAAGCCTGGCCTGACGAAAAAGCAAGAACCGCTTTTTTTGACAAACAAAGAAGCTACTATTCTCTCTACCACTCAGATGAAATTTACTCTTCGATTGAAACGATTGGGCATAAAGATTTCAAAGCCTCCTCAAAAGAACCCATGATCGTTTATATTCGAAAATCACAAATGTCCATGAATCCAAAAGGAAAAGGCATGAAAGAATACAATGAAAAAACTACCCTAAATAACCCTTTCATCAAAGCCTATTACCCTTTCCGCCATGCTTGGGGATCAGACAGCAGGGATTTTATGGAAGCCTATTTCTATGATTCATTTGCCGACATAGAAAAATCCAACCAAAAGCAGGATGAATTAACCAAAACAGCATGGCCCAAAGAAGAAGACAGCAAAGCTTTTTTTGACAATCTGAAACTTGCATTTACGGGGGTTCACGGAGATTACATCTACCACAACTTACCGGAAGCCTCTAAATAAACCACTATGGACTAAAAGTTTATAGTTTTGGTTTGACAGACTAAAAGGCTGCAATGTCGGATTCCGAAAAATTAATGAAATTGCCACAGATTCACAGATTAAAATGATTTTAAAATCTGTGAATCTCTGGCAAATGAATACTTTTTAGAAGCTAAAAGCGAATGCACTAAAATGCATCGTTTTTAAACTTTATTTGAGACCAATAAAACTAAAACGTCGGCACAAATTGCCTAAATGATACTGCAATTTGTGCCGACGTTTTTTTGTCCTTTGCTTAACTTACTCCTCCTTATCTTGGGTTTCCTCTATATCCTGACCTTTACTGCCCATTTTCACTTTTGGTTTGTCGGTTGTCCCTGTAACCGTCAACGGAATCCCGAAAATTCCAAGCGGTGGCAATCCCAAACGCATTTTGATATTTAATTTACCGTCTAAGCTCGAAGTTCCTTCGATTCTCGGTCTGAAACCGGCAAACTTAAACTTAAAGCGTTCAATGGTAATGATATTATTTTTTACGGTTGTCTTGATATCCACTTTTGATAATTCAGGGTTTTTAATTTCCTGATGATCCGTTGTTTTACTCACGGCATTAAACATCTTCATCCCCTTTACTTTCACATCTTTTATAGAAAGCGTCCCTCCTCCGATTAACGAAGGATAAACAGGCATCATTTGTTGGTTGAGCCTCCCTTTTATTTTGTAATCTAACGAAACAATTCCTTGGGCGTTTTCGGCAGCACTGGCCATTTCCCTGAACATTTTCACTTCTTTATACGCTCGATTTATGTCAAAATCAGCGGCTTTTATTTGGTATTCAAAGACCGCTTTTTTGGGAGTCATCCCTTGGTAAGCGGCATTCATGTTCACCTTACAACCAATTAAATTGAAACCGGTATTCTGCATCACAATTTTACCGTTTTTCATTTTCACGGCACCTTTTCCATCCTGCAAAACAAGTCCCTGATAATTGATTTTGTGTGCCGTGGCATAAAACTGCAAATCCAAATTTGACGGAACCAAAATCACCCCTGTCTCCTGAACTGAAGGCTGTGACTTACTTTCTGAAGCAACAGTCGGTGCGGGAGTAGTAGCAACAGCAGTTGTCAATGTGCTTGACATAAACTCGTCAACATTAATGTATTTTGAATTTAACGTAAACGATCCTCTCAAAATTCCATTTTTGGACGAAACAAAATTAAACACATTCTGCAAGTAACCGTTCAACTTAAAATCTGACTCGCCATAGGAAGCCAAAAACGTGCTGAAAGACATCTTATCCTGATTGAATCTAAAGACACCTTCCTTAATCAACAATGATTTTGGCAAATATTCGGTAGCCACGTTTATGTTTCGAAGTTCAAGAGTTCCTTTGTTGTGTAGCTTGGCATAATTTCCTTTTTCGGCATCACTTTGGGTTCCTTTCAGTTCCAAATCGGCTTTAACGAAACCGTCCACATCCAATCCTTTTTGAGAAAACACCTTGTAAATTTTACTGATATTCAAAGTCCCTTTGGCCTTAATATCATAATTCAAATCGTCAAAATTTTTCAAATTGGCTTTTACCCAGAAAGGTTCACCTTCAAAACTGAAACCGGCCGGTTCCAACACTACCGAAATACCGTCGTAAGTCCCTTTCGTGTTGTTCACTTTGGACACAATATTGATATCGGTAATCGGATTTGGATAATATTGCGTTTTTACAAAACCATTTTTCAAATTCAACGTACCACCTGCATTCGGGAAAAACCTTTGTTTTTGATCGAACTTCCCTTTCGCCTTCAAATCACTCACCAACATTCCTTTTAGTTCAACATTCGGAATCCCGAGCGCTTGGTTTAATTTCTCTAAATCAATATTGGAATTCAAAACCAAATCAATGTCCGGAGCAGACAAACCGCTCATTCTCAATTTCGTTTTAAGGAAATTTTTATCAATATTCAAAGAAACGTTTCTAGCGTCCAGCTGCAAAAGCTCCGGATTCAACGAAGGGACTTTGGTCGAAATATCCACATTCAGATTCGAAACCGGAAAGGCACTTTTTTTATAATTCACAAATCCGTCTTTGACTTTAAAATCCAAATTTAAATCCGGACCAAGATTTTGCGAAGCGATATATTTTCCTTTCAACGTCAACAATAAATCTACATTTCCTTTCAATTCGGTATCTTTCAACCAAGTAATGTATTTTGGCGGAAAAGCCGTAAAAAGGTCGTTCAGCTTACTTTTATCCGATTTCACTTTGAAATCCATATTATAACCATCTTTCAAGAAGTCAAATTTCCCGGTAAAATCCACCAACAGTTTATTGATGAAAAGGTCATTTTGCTCAAAAACAAACGAAAGCGAATTGGTGTTTATCTTGGTAATTAATTCCCCATCCACCTTTTTGTTCATCAGGTAAGGCTCTTTTTCATAAATCACATTCAGCTTTTCGATTTTTAATTTAGAATGCAATGCAAATATGGCTTCACTAAGATTTCCGTTCCCAAAATAATTGAAACCAAAAGCATCCACGTGAAATTTTGCCGATTGGTCGTCATAAACAAGTTTGCTGTTCTTTACTTCGATTTCCTCCAATTTCAATCCCGTATCCGATTCCTCTTCTTTAGGGGCTTTTTCTTTCTTGGCAATATAGACGTTATAATTCGCCTCCCCTTTTTCATTTACTTTGACATTGATCAATGAATTGGACAGGAAAATTTGGTCAATTTTGATCGTTTTCCCAAACACAAGACTGCTCAGATTAATCCCGAATGCAACCTCATCGGCAGTAATAAATTTTTCATTTTGGAAAGGAGCCGAACCATTGAGGCTGAGTTCGGTCAAAGAAAGCGTCAACGATGGAAAATGGCTAAAAAAAGAAACATTCGCCTCGTTATAATTCAGTTCCCCGTTCAAGTTTTGGTTCGCCGTTTTCTTAACCTGTTCCCGTATTTTGTCCGCAAAGACCAAAGGCGTGATAAACATCAGCGCCAGCAAGACCGCAAACGTACCTCCGGAGTATTTTAGTATCTTAAAAAAAACTGATTTATAATTGGTCGCCGCCATATATATTTATTTGAATTGATGAATTAAAAATTTAAAATGTAGGTTTCAATTATTCTTTGGAGCAGAAAAAATTAGCATTTTTGAATTCATCGTCCCGTTTTACGTTGCAATCTCTTGTACTTCCCGATAGCTATCGGGACCAGTACAAGAGGATTTTCACTTCAACCGGGGCTAAAGGGAGACATTTTGCCTTTTTGTCATCATCCCAAAAAGTAAAATTTTATCCGTGTACCGTCTCGTTTTTGCCGTAATTCACAATAATCGAAGTTTCAAACTCAATCCATTCCTTCCAGCGCTTGTCAACATCAAAATTGTCCACATATTTTCGGGCAAAACCAAGGAAAGTAGTATAATGTCCCGCTTCCGAAATCATCAAATCCCTATAAAATTTAGCCAACTCAGGATCTTTTATATTCTCCGACAACACTTTGAAACGCTCACAGCTTCTGGCCTCAATCATCGCCGAAAACAGCAAACGATCCACCAACGCATCTTTGCGGCTGCCGTCTTTTTTCATGAATTTATAAAGCTCGTTCACATAATGGTCTTTGCGCTCACGACCCAATGTCAGCCCTCGGCTTTTTATTAAATTATGCACCAATTGCAAGTGTTCCAATTCTTCTCTTGCAATAACCAGCAATTCTGTCACCAACTCCTCTAACTCCGAATTGTACGCAATCAAACTGATGGCATTGGAAGCCGCTTTTTGTTCGCACCAAGCATGATCAGTCAATATTTCCTCGATATTGCTTTCCACTATATTTACCCAACGCGGGTCGGTAGCTAATTTCAATCCAAGCATAACAAATGATTTTAAGGCGCAAAATTAGTCTTTTCTAGCCGATTTTCCTTTAAAAATGATGCTTTAACCGTACAAAATGTATTATTTTGCATCGTTATCATTATTTTTATGAATAAAACTCAAACGCTATTAATCATAGGTTTCGTATGGCCTGAACCCAATTCATCGGCGGCAGGCGGCCGAATGCTGCAATTGATTGAACAATTTCAACAGCAAGGCTTCAGTATAACATTTGCCAGCCCGGCTATGGACAGTGATTTTATGGTAGATTTGGCTTCACTGAATGTCGAAAAAAAATCGATTGCCTTAAATTGCTCTAGTTTTGACCTTTTTGTCAAAGAATTGAATCCTGCAGTGGTTTTATTCGACCGATTTATGATTGAAGAACAATTCGGTTGGCGCGTGGCCGAAAATTGTCCCGATGCCCTACGAATATTGGACACCGAAGATTTGCATTGTTTGAGACAGGCGAGACAAAAGGCATTTAAGAAAAAACGCGAATTTACGCTTACCGATTTATTAAGGGAAGATGTCGCCAAAAGAGAAATCGCCAGCATTTTAAGATGCGACTTATCTCTAATCATTTCCGAATTTGAGATGGAGCTCCTAAAAACGACTTTCAAAATAGACGAAAAACTGTTGTATTATTTGCCTTTTTTATTAGAACCTATTTCAGAAAACACTTTTAAAAAGCTTCCAACATTTGAGCAAAGGAGCGACTTTGTATTCATAGGCAACTTTCTCCACGAACCCAATTGGAATGCCGTTCAGTATCTAAAAGAAACCATTTGGCCTTTGCTGAAAAAGCAATTGCCCGAAGCCAATCTTGATGTTTACGGTGCGTATCCTTCTCAAAAAGTACTTCAATTGCACAAACCGAAAGAAGGTTTTAATATCAAAGGCCGTGCAACCGATGCCAATGAGGTAGTCCGAAACGCGAGAATTGTTTTGGCTCCCCTACGTTTTGGCGCAGGCATCAAAGGAAAACTCATCGAGGCCATGCAATGCGGAACACCCAGCATCACAACCTCTATTGGCGCCGAATCCATGCAAGGAAATCTACCTTGGAACGGCTCCATAACTGATGACGCAAACAAATTTGCGGAAGCAGCTGCTCAATTGTACCAAGACAAAAAACTGTGGACAACTGCTCAACACAATGGAATCGCCATTATCAATCAACGCTATTCGAAGGGATTATTTGAAAATGATTTTGCTCAAAAAGTCCAGTTTTTGCTAGTCAATTTACCGCAACATCGTTTGGATAATTTCTTTGGAGCTTTGCTGCAACACCATACTTTAAGCAGCACAAAATACATGTCTCGTTGGATTGAAGCAAAAAACAGCAAAAAAGAGTAACTTAAATTCTGCTGTTTTTCTCAAAATCTTCTTTAAAAACAATTTGAAGAAGATTTTCTATTATTTTTTTCGCTTTTTAAAACACTAACTATTAAGCATCTGACATTTTTTTAAAAATAAAAAGCAAAAAAAGTTTCAAAATGTTTTGCATAAGCGAAAAACCTGTCTATATTTGCACTCGCAATCACGAAATGATAGCAGCCTAGTAAAATAGGGCGATTAGCTCAGCTGGTTCAGAGCACCTCGTTTACACCGAGGGGGTCGGGGGTTCGAACCCCTCATCGCCCACCATAAGGGACAAATCAAAACATTTTTGATTTGTCCCTTTTTCTTTTGAATCTAATTGCTTGTTAATCAAGTACATTAATTGTACTGCTTCATTGATTCTTGTGGTTCGAAATCCCATTCCGTCAAATATTAAATTTTCAGGATATATTGAACCGATTAAATCCCTGCATGCCACAAACTCTGAATTTTCATAAATAGAATGGATTCTGAATAGGTTCTCAATACCTTGGTTCAATAATTTTTCAATATCATTATCATCGGTATTCAATCCATTATATCTTGCTTGCAATCTTGCCAATTTATCTCCATAATCGGATTTTATATCCCTGTAATCTGCTGAATCAATTTGATTGGTCATAAGCAAATCACGAGCTTTAGTCAATCTATTTTCATAATCCTTTATTTGATTCAATAATTGAGCCTTTTCATTTTGTCTTTCTTTAGTTTGTTCTTTATAGGCTTCTAGGATAATTATACTATACACTTTTTTATACTCTTTCCTTGGAGCATATTGGAGAAGTTCCTGTATGAACAAATGATTTACTTCGTCTGCATTAGATCGATGAGTACAACCTTTATAACAATGATAATAGGCGTAATATTTTTTTCTTCCTTTAGATTTACTGCCTGAAAGTACTTTACCACATACTGGACATTTTAAAAATCCCCGAAGTGGAAGTTCCAGAATTGTTTCTACTTTTGGGCGAATTACTTTTTTCCTCCCATCGACAATATCCTGAACTTTGTAAAACAGTTCTTCGCTGATTATAGCTTCGTGTTGTCCGTTTACAAGATAGCTTTCTTCGTCTTTATATTGTGGCACACGAATTTTTCCGCAATACAGAGGATTTCTAACCGCCAACCAAAAACTATGTTTTCCGGTTTTAATCCCTCTCTTTCTTGCCATTTTATGAATATCTTCAGTGCAGAAAATCCCTTTTGCAATTTCATTGAAAGCCCACCGCATTATTGAAGCTTCTGGTTCTTTGATTGAAATATATTTACTGCCGTCATCTTTAGTTCTGTTGACATATCCAATTGGTGCCTGACTAACGTATCTGCCTTCTTTTTTTGCTCTTCGCATACCATGAAAAACATTTAATGCCCTTCTGTCATTTTCAACTTCGGGAACAGCCAGATAAAAAGCTAGCATCATTTTGTTTTCAGGAACAGACAAATCCAATGGCTGTTCGATGGCCTGGGGTTCAACCCCGAGTTTCCTCAAAGTATTAATCATTTGGTAGGCATCACCGGCATTTCTACTGAATCTATCCCATTTGGTAAACAAAACCAAATCGGTTTTATTTTTGAATCTTTTGAGATTTACCAATAGTAATTTCCACTTGGGTCTAACAAATGTTTTGGCAGAATGATCTTCATATATAATATCTCTTATTCCAATATTATTAATCTGACAGTACTTTTTCAGTACTTCTTCTTGGTTTCTTTGTGAATACCCTTTGTCGGCTTGTTCGTCGGTACTTACTCTCACGTAAAGGTCTGCTATTTGTTTCATTTTGTTGATTTAAAAAATTTGATACTGCTATTGCTGCTAGTTTTCTCATAAACTCCAAGATTATCCTTGCTTGGTCAAGTGTAAGGTCTAAATTTTCTTCTTTGAACATTTTTAAAGCTTGTTCTGCCGTTAATCTTCCTCTTTCATTTCCTTCATCATTTCCCATCTGTCTAGTCCTCTCCATTAAAAAAAGACCATCACTGGTCTTTTTTGTTCAACAATCATTTTCCTAATAAAGATAAGACAGTGCTTTTTTTAAATGCTAATCAAAATTTAGCGAGGATAGAGGGGCTAAAAAGGGTACGTTACTCTATGGAATCTGATTCATTTATCTGCTTTAAGTAGAGACGGTGTATTTCGTCTAACAATTCCATTTCTCCAAGTGGGAAAAGTTGAAGAGCTATTTCCAACAATCCCATTACATTTATCTCAGGGCTAGGAACTGCTGTAGAAATGCATTCCGAATCAAATTCTAATGCAGATATACTGGCTTTTAATAAATCGGTTATCATTAAAGAAAGATCAGTATATCCTGTAACTTTCAAGTCCACGGTAAATAAGTTGTCCTTATCCTTATACGGTTTTAATCTTCCGAAATATCTAATCTCACCCATTACACTCATTAAATCGATGGCTTCTTTTTTCTCTTCTGTTTCCATGGTTTCAATTTTTAGGTTCTAACTTTTCAATATGCTCTAATTCTATTTTCACAATGTTGTTGGCAAATTGCGCAAAGTCATTGCATCGCTCTTCCAATAAATCCATATCCTTATTCGAAAAACTGTCGGTTGAGCAATAGCGAAGTGTAGGATATGATCTGCTTAGCACCTGAAACAAATTCCTGTCTTGCTCGGTCAAACGAGGAAAATAAATACTTGCTTTGGGATTGATATAGTCGCAAATTTCTAACAGATACGATAGTGCAAAATGATTGGGAAAATACCCCATAAACAACCGAATCATTCCCAAGCATATCTGCTCGATAATGTAATGAAGCATAACTCCCTTTAGTGGAGAATAGCAAGCCCATTCGTAATCTTCCTGCCACCCCTTCATGTTGTTAACGATAATATTTCTGTATTGCAGATAATCCTTTGACTCCTTATAATCACGATTTAAAGTCTGATTTAAACTGATAAGATCGGTTTGTTTGGCTCTAAATAGAACTTTTCCGTTTTTTATGACATTCAAAAAGAAATATAGTTGGTCTGGCTGTTTGGTTTTTAATTCCGTAAAAGGATGGATAAGCAAAGTTGCTGTGCATCTTCCGTCAGTTTTGCTCTTAATTATATCAGCAAGGTCATGCACTGCATTATCCTTTGGTTTTTGAGTAAAAATCAATAAATAGAAATGGTTTGATTTTGTCTGCCCGTTATTAAAAGAGTAGATTGCTTCTGTTTTTAGATAAGATGTAATTGCATTGGTTACAATAATTTCATCATTTACAGCTATTTCTTCCAAATTTTCTTTTCCTTGTTCCGATTCAATAAAGCCTACTGTCCTTTCCTGACAATAAAAAAGTTGCGTTTGGTATATCTTTTTTGTTGCCTTTAGAAGATTGTGAAGCTTTTTATGTACTGCTTTAACGGTCTCTTTTTTAATTCTTGTTTTAGCTTTAAAAGGAAAATTACTATTGACTTTGTCGAGGAGCTCCATCATAAATTTATCCTCGGCATTATTACCATTAAGGATTGTGTTCAAAATCGGAGCAAAATTCTTGACAACATTAAGATGGCGTAATATACTCGGGTTAACATGCGGTTTTCCCATTGTCAGTTCGCCAACTATATGAAAGAGAAGGCTTATAGCTTGATAAATGGTATAGAGAGCCATTTGATGGTTGTTTGTTCCTTCATAATGTTGGGCACCTCTTTTAAGCGATTCTGCTTTAGCAATAAATTCAATATTTTTCTTTTCAGCCTTTTGAAGCAACTCACTAGTCTTGTATATATCTTTTTTTATATTAAAATTGAAGTCCTCGTTTTTAAATAAAACAATCATTGAAAGATACCATTTCACATAATACAGATTTCCATTTCTAAGATAATCCTGTACATCCAAGATATTTACAATGCGATAGGTGATTTCTAAATGCCTTTTAAAAATTTTATCTGCCCAATCATACATTTCACCAGCAATTTGATTGCTGTTTTCTTCCAAGATTATCGTCAATATATAACCTGATTTATCTGCGACATTCGCTTCATGCAAAGTGACCGCAGTAATATCCATAAAGGTTTGGAGTTCAAAAATAGCAGACTCCAATTCTTGCTGTTGTCGAAATTGAATTGCTTCCATAATTTTGTTTTTTTGGTTGATAATTATGCGAAAAATTGTATTTTTGTTTAAATACATAGCAAGTAAGCAATAGATTGTACCGTACCGAACTAATGAGAATTGTATCTTACCAAAGTGGACTTGTATTTTACCAGAAGTGATTTTTGTAAAGAATTTTAAATACCTTTGAGTTATGAACACAGCAACAAAACCAAAACATATTGGCAGAAATATTAGCCGAATCAGAGAGCTTAGAGGTATGAAACAGGAAGCACTTGCAGCTGCTATTGGCATAAGCCAGCAATCTGTTTCTAATATTGAAGCAAGTGAAACTATTGATGAAGAAAAATTAAAGACAATTGCAGAAGCTCTTGGAGTTACAGCTGAAGGAATAAAAAACTATAGCGACGAAGCAGTTTTTAATATTATTGGAAATACTTATCACAATACAAGTAGTGATAATTCAACATTAATTGCTAGCTCGATGAATTATCAACCGACTTTTAATACAGTCGAAAAGATAGTTGAGCTTTACGAACGATTAGTTCAAGCCGAGAAAGATAAAGTCGAATATTTGGAAAAATTACTAAAAGGGAAGTAGCCTTTTAAAAGAATTATTGATTCCATAAAGAGACTTTCCAGTCTCTTTTTTGATTTAAAATATTATTTATGTTTGCGCTATAAAATTGAAAAGACTAATGCCATGGATAAAACTATAAAGCTTAGAGTGAAAAAGGAAATTGATAATCGAAATGAGCTTAAAGTATTAAAACTAAAAGGGATTTTAATTACCAAAGGTTTCACTGAAATTATTCACATCGCAGACGAAAACGAAGAGTTTTATTTGAACTCATTTTCCACTTCTCCCGATCATAAAAAAGAGGCCGAAGATTTTGTTTTAGACTATATTTCAACTAATAATTTAACAGACGTAATCACTTTGCTAAACACTACAAAAAATTAAGATACCTATATACTTGAATGTACCAACTAGGAACCATCCTTAAAAATATAGGTTTTGTTTTAGTGTATATATTCAAACTCAAAAATACTCAAAATAGCATTTGCCTCGCGTTTTGATACAAAAATCCAGCTTATTTCGAGCTGGATTTTTCATTTTTATCTTATTTAAAAATTTTGAAAATAGCTAAAAATACCTGTTAGTCAAATAGTTAAAATGTGATTTTTTAAAATGATCAAAAGTGGTTTTCATGATCGAACAATAAAGGGCTTGATAAACATTACAGACATAGAGTAATACAACATAATAAAGGATATTACAAGAGCGGTGCTTATCACACTAATAGCATTGAAGGATTTTGGAGTCATTTAAAAATAGGTATTATTGGGATATATCATGTTGCAAGTAAAAAGCATCTAGATAAGTATTGTGATGAATTTGCATATCGATATAACACAAGGGATATGTTAGACGGAGAAAGGTTCAATCTATCATTGATTAATGCAGATGAAAGAATGAGGTATAAGGAGTTGATTGCGTAGGAATTCAAATCCCTTCAAATATTTAGATAAAATAATATACCCAAGGTTACCACTTTAATTTTTAAATATTACCGAAGAAGTGATTTAATATAAAGATAATGATGTATTAAGTATATTATTATCTTTTAATTATTTATATATCAACGTCATTATATTTCTTAAATTCACGTAAGAATAGGACCTGAATTTTAAGAAATGGAGAAACGTAAAATCTACGATCGTAATTTTAAAGAAAATGCAATCCAATTGAGCTCTGAAAGAGGTTTGAGAAAAGCCTCAAGAGAACTTGGTATAGCACCTGCACTTATATCTAGATGGCGACAGGAGCTTCTTAAATATGGAACAGCAAGTTTTTCTGGATATGGAAACTGTAGATTAACCCCCGAAGAGAAAATATTTTCCAAACAAAAAATAAAACTTAACAGAGAGCTTAAACAATCAAAACTTAAGATTGAAATTTGGAAGAATGGGAGTAAATATATTTCTCAAGGAAAACTAATGATTTATCATTTTATTGAAAGTAATATAGACAAGTATAAACTTGGAATAATATGCAACGTTTTAGGAGTAAGTAAAATATCATATAATAAATGGAAAAATCGGAGAATTTCTCCGAGACAACGTCGAATAAATTTTTTAAAAGAAGAAATAACTTCAATCTTTTTTGAGTACAAAGGAATATATGGCAGTGCAAGAATTGCTGCAGAATTACAAGGTCGAGGCTTTTCGATAAAAAAACGACAAGTTGCCATCCATATGAGAAAACTAGGTTTGGTTAGCAAGATTAGAAGAAATTATAAACTCAAGACTGTTTCACGTTTTAATAATCCTTATGCTTTTCCTAATATTTTAAATCAACAATTTACGGTTGAAGAACCATCTAAAGCTTGGGTCTCAGGGATAACTCGCTTCCAAACAGAAAAGGAACTATTATTCTTAACTATTATTATGGATTTATTTGACAGGAAAATTATAGGTTGGAGCCTGAGCAATGGATTAACTGTCAAGGAAACTACAATATCAGCTTGGGAAATGGCTGTACAAAATCGTAAAATAAAAACGGGTTTAATATTTCATTCTAATAGAGGAATTCAATATGCGAACAAGATGTTTGCTAGTAAATTAGACTCTTATAAGTTTATTAGACGAAGTATGAATCGAATAGGAAATCATTCTGATAATTCTATTTGCGAAAGCTTTTTTACTTTTCTTAAATCTGAACTAGTTGATTTAAATATGCTTCTAACAAGAGAGCAAATTGAAGAAAAAATATTTGAATATCTACATTAAAAAGACATTCTGCAATAAATTATCAAACTTCAGGCGATGAAAAAATACGAACGTACTTTTAAAGAGAATGCAGTTAAATTAAGTTATGATCGAGGCAAGTGGCAAATTGCAAGTTTTGCAAGAGAGTTGGGAATAGTTCCAGATTTCTTGTACAAATGGCGAAAAGACTATGAAAAATTTGGAATGGGGAGTTTTTGTGGAAGTGGTCACCCAAAAATGACTCCCCAACAAGCGGTCATTACTGAGCTTAAAAGAAAAATTAAAGATGCAGAAATTACGCTGGAAATTTTAAAAAAAGGGACAAAATATGTTTCACAAGGAAAAATAATGACTAAGCGATTCATTGAAAACAATAAATCTGAATTTTCAATTGCAAAAATGTTAGCTGTATTAGAAGTGTCGGAGACCACATACTATAGAAGAAAAAAACAAGAGCTTACAGATACAGAATCTCGAGTAATTTTATTAAAACAAGAAATTACATCCATATTTTATGAATTTAAGCAAAGATATGGATACACGAAAATTACAAAAGAACTTCAAAGTAGAGGATTTAAAAACAAAAACTCGTCAGTAAAATTTTACATGAGAATGCTAGGGTTGCGTAGCAAAGTTAAAAGAAAATATAAGATAACAACTGATTCACATCATAATCACTATGTAGTCCCAAATGTTTTAAATAGAGAATTTACAGTTAGAGAGCATGCTAGAGCTTGGGTTTCAGACATAACATATATACCAACAAAGAAAGGCTTTTTATATCTTACCATTGTTATGGATTTATTTGATAGGAAAATAATAGGATGGAGTTTAAGCACAAAAATTAGTACAAAAGCGACATCGTTACCAGCTTGGGAAATGGCAGTAAATAACAGGAAAATCAGTAAGGATTTAATCTTCCATTCAGATAGAGGTGTTCAATATGCTAATAAAATTTTCACGAATACATTAGAATCTTATAATTGCGTTAGACGCAGTATGTGTCGTAAACAAAATCATTATGATAATGCTGTTGCTGAAAGCTTTTTCAGCTCTTTTAAAAAAGAATTAATTAATCGAAACAAACTTCTACCGAAAAAACAGATGAGAGTACAAGTTCATGAATATATTGAAAATTGGTATAATAAAAAAAGACGGCATTCATATTTAGGATATAAAACAATCGAAGAATTTGATAAAATTTATTTAAGATAATTGATATACAAGACTACATCTTTGAAATCATTGAGGATATTTGCTTAATTATATATAAACTATAAATTTTAAACAAATATATCATGAAAACACTTTCAAGAAAGTTTTGCGCCTGTTAAAGAAGAACAACAAGAAGTTATAGAGAATCAAGTTGACAACAAAGAAGAAGTTGTTAATGAGGATGAAAATGTAGAAAAGGAAAAGCCGTCTGAATAAGGACGGTTTTTCCACTATATTAACTATACTTTATTGCTAACAATAGCTTAAAAAAATGTTGTTTGATAATTGAATGAAAAGATTTAGCTTTGTTCTTATTTGATATAAACTTAATTTTCAATCATATTTATTCCTTACAGAGATCCGCAAAAATCTTCCCGAAAAGGGTCAGAATTTTGCGGATTTTAAATTTAAAATTGCTTGAAAAAGTACACTTCTTTGTTGTTTGTTTTTCATTTGTTTTTGAAGTGTACACTTTCATAGACTCTTCAAAATCGAGAGTAGTTTAAAACAATTCCAAAAAGAAAAAAGCAAGCAAATTTATTGTACAAAAGACAAAGAAGTGCGCATAATGACAGTCCTCATTCCTCGTCCAGTCACCCTTCGGGACTTATAGCACTTCTTTGCCTTTTGTCCATTTTCGGACAGCTTTCTTTTTCTCTTTTTTGTTTTGAAAAATATTTATTTAGCAATCAGAAACAACAAATTCAACCAACCATTCTTATCAAAATAACCTAATCAAAATCTAGTGAGGATTGCCTACTTTACAAAGCTTTTCTAACTTAGTCAGCGTAATAAAAGTATAAAAGACGCCACGTTCCTGCGTCTGGCCAGATGTCCGGTTGTATCACAACCGTTTTCTGGCTGCCCTTTTACTCGGAACTCGTGGGCAGAGATTATTTTTAGGAATGATTGTAAAAAAATGAAAATGATGGTGATATGGAAAGAAACAACAAGACCCGCACAAAATGGCTTCATTTAAGATTAACCACTCAGGAATATAATATTCTGCAACAAAGATTTAACAAATCAATTTGTAGAAAACTAAGTGAGTTTGCTCGAAAAAATCTTTTACAAAAACCAATTATTAGCAAATACAGAAATCAATCTTTAGATGATTTGATGGAAGAAACAATTGTACTTACTTCTGAGCTCAAAACAATTGGAAACAACGTCAACCAGATTGCAAAAAAGGTTAATTGTATACAAGAAATTCCAGAATTCAAAAAGCAACTTTTCTTATTTGAAATTGAGAGAAAAAGACTTTTTTCCAAAATGGAAGAAATAAACAATCATACTCACAAGATGGCGGAACATTGGTTGCTTTTATAAAGACAATAGTAGAGCAAAAAAATCACAAAAAAAGTTCTATCATCATAAAATAGTTGAAATATAATAATTCTTAATAAATATATCATATCTTAGCAAAAGTGTTATAAATTCTTACATAAAACATATAGATTACTCAAAAGAAAAAACGAGCAACTTACCAACAAATTAATTAATAAAATCTTTAAATGGAGATTTCCCGTGGAGACAATTTATTTGACATTTTAATATAAAAATGAAGAATTTAAAGTTTTCATAAATGAACAATAATAAAAAAATAAACAACTCACAAATACCACAGATTTTAACTTCCAGATTTTTTTAAAAATAATCAGGACAAATAATACTTAAGAAACAAATAATTTACGATCATCATTAAAAAGTTTAATTACTAGTATTAGATTTGCACGCACAAACTTTACTACTTTATAATTAATTCTGGATTATAAATCCTCAATTTAACACATTTGAGATGTCAGAAGAACAAAAGAAATTATTAGAGCAACAGCTCTGGAATATTGCCAATACGTTACGCGGAAAAATGAACGCAGATGAATTCCGTGATTATATTCTAGGATTTATTTTCTACAAATATTTGGCTGAAAAAATGGAAATTTATGCTAATTCCATTTTAAAACAAGATCATATTCTATTCAGGGACATAAAGGAAAACACTCCTGAAGGACAAGAATATATTAATGCCATTAGAGAAGAAGCTTTGGAAACATTGGGATATTTTTTAAAACCTTCTGAACTATTTGGAGAAATAGCCAAACGTGGAAATGGTGATACAAACACATTTATTCTCGAAGATCTACAAAAAATCTTAACCAATATCCAGTTGAGCACTATGGGGACTCAAAGTGAAGAAGACTTTGACAACCTTTTTGAAGACATGGATCTCAACAGTACAAAATTGGGTAAAACTGCTGATGCTCGAAATGCAATTATCGCAAAGGTGTTAGCTCATTTGGATGAAATTGATTTTCAGTTACAAGATACCGAATTGGATGTTTTGGGTGATGCTTACGAATACCTTATTGGTCAGTTTGCAAGTGGAGCAGGTAAGAAAGCTGGGGAATTTTATACACCTCAGGAAGTTTCAAAAATTCTGGCAAAAATTGTTACCACTGGAAAGAATAGGCTAAAATCGGTTTACGATCCTACATGTGGTTCAGGATCTTTATTATTACGTGTTGCCCGAGAGGTAAAAGATGTCAATAATTTTTACGGACAGGAGATGAACCGTACCACATACAATCTTGCCCGAATGAATATGATACTTCACGGAGTACATTATTTAAAATTTGACATTAAACAAGAGGATACTTTGGAACATCCTCAACATTTAAACGATATGCCTTTTGAAGCTATTGTGGCAAATCCTCCATTTTCGGCGAATTGGAGTGCAAACCCTTTATTCTTGAACGATGACCGTTTCAGTCAATACGGAAAATTAGCTCCGGCCAGCAAAGCCGATTTTGCGTTTGTGCAACACATGATTTACCATTTGGCAGAAAATGGGACGATGGCGATCGTATTGCCACACGGTGTTTTGTTTAGAGGTGCATCCGAATTACATATTCGTAAATATCTTATCGAACAGAAAAATTATTTAGATGCGGTAATTGGTTTGCCCGCTAATATTTTCTACGGAACTAGTATTCCAACTTGTATTTTGGTTTTCAAAAAATGTAAAGAAGATCCAGATCATATTTTATTTATTGATGCCAGTAAGGATTTTGAAAAGGTAAAAAATCAAAATATGCTCCGAGAGGAACACATCGATAAAATTGTAACAACCTACCGTAATAGAACGGTAATTGAAAAATACAGTCATTTGGCAACTTTACAAGAAGTTACTAATAACGATTATAATCTGAATATCCCTCGTTATGTAGATACTTTCGAAGCAGAAGAAGAAATCGATATCAAATCTGTAATGCAGGAAATCAAATCTTTGGAAGCCAAACGAGCAGAATTAGATAAGGAAATTGATGTCTATTTTAAGGAATTGGGACTTGTTTTTTAATCATATTTGTTGCGAATGAAAATAGTTAAAGATATACAGGATATTATAAACCAAGCTAAACAACAGGCAACTCGTACCGTAAATACAACTATGGTACAAGCCTATTGGCTGATTGGTAAGCGTATCGTAGAAGAAGATCAACAAGGTGAAACAAGGGCAGTTTACGGTAAAGGTCTTATAAAAACAGTATCTGACAGGCTTCAATCAGAATTTGGAAAAGGTTTTTCAGAAAGAAATATTGAACAGATGCGCTTGTTTTTTTTAACGTATCCAATTCCGCAGACAGTGTCTGCGGAATCTGAAAAAAAACTATCTGAAATTCCCAACCCGCCTACTTTTCAGTTATCGTGGTCGCATTACTTGATGCTTTTGTCCATAAAATCCTCGGATGAAAGAAATTTTTATGAGATAGAATCCGCTCAAAACAATTGGAGTTTGAGAGAGCTGAAACGACAATACAATAGCGGTTTATACATGCGATTAGCATTAAGTACCGACAAAAAAGGGATCATGCAATTGGCCCAAAAGGGACAATTAATGGAAAAACCCACAGATGCCATTAAAGACCCTTATGTTTTGGAATTTTTAAACTTGCCAGAACATTATCGTTATTCCGAAAATGACTTGGAAAACGCCTTGATTGACAAACTGGAACATTTTTTATTGGAATTGGGTAAAGGATTTACTTTTGTTGCCAGACAAAACCGTATCACTTTTGACGAAAAACATTTTTATATTGATTTGGTGTTTTACAACCGTTTACTAAAAAGCTTTGTCATTATCGATTTAAAAATTGGTGAACTCCACCATCAAGATTTAGGACAAATGCAGATGTATGTTAATTATTATGACCGTTATGTAAAATTGCCTGAAGAAAACAAAACTATTGGAATTGTCCTTTGCCAAAAGAAAAGCGATTTATTGGTAGAAATCACCCTACCCGAAACCAACGACCAAATATTTGCCAGCAGTTACCAAACTGTACTGCCAAGCAAAGAAGAATTACGCCAACTTTTAAACCAAAAGGAATAATAACTAAAAAACACTTCTGAAGAGGAAAGTTAAAAAGTAAACATAGAATAAATTCCTTAATGTTTGATAATTGAGAAATAAAATGACTGAGAATACAAAAAAAAGTAAAAATACTAGTAAGGTTCCAAATTTGAGATTTTCTGAGTTTCAAGGTGAATGGGAAGTGAAGAAGTTGGGGGATGTAGCAAAATTCACAAAAGGAAAAGGAATTTCTAAAAGTGATATTGAAGAAGATGGTATTATTGAGTGTATCAGATATGGTGAACTTTATACACATTACGGAGAAGTTATCAATAAAATAAAATCGAAGACTAATGTAAATACATCTGCTTTAGTTCTTAGTGATGCAAATGATGTTATAATTCCTGCATCGGGAGAAACAACAATAGATATTGCAACGGCTTCCTGTGTTTTGAAATCAGGTGTTGCGTTAGGTGGTGATTTAAATATTATTAAAACCGACAATAATGGAGTGTTTTTATCTTACTATCTGAACAGTAGAAAGAAATTGGAAATAGCTAATTTAGCACAAGGAATTTCTGTAGTACACCTATATTCTAGCCAATTAGCCACTCTCTCCTTAAGTTTGCCAAGACTGGAAGAGCAGAATAGAATTTCTACTTTTTTAGCTTTAATCGACGAGCGTATCCAAACCCAAAACAAAATAATTGAGGAACTAAAGTCATCAAAACAAACACTGATAAAAAAAATTTTTGCGCAACAAGTAAAGTTCAAAGATGATAATGGATATTTTTACCCTAAATGGCGAACTCAAAAGTTAGGGGAAGTAACGATACCTGTAAATAAGAGAAATAAAAATAATGAAAAGTTACCTGTCTATTCAATAAATAACAAATTAGGTTTTATTCCTCAAAATGAGCAATTTGACGGTGTTAATAGTGATGATAGAGGATATGATATTAAACTCTACAAAATAATTGATAGAGATACTTTTGCATATAATCCTGCAAGAATAAATGTTGGTTCTATTGGTTATAGTCGTAATTTAGAAAACATTATTATTAGTTCTTTATATGTTTGTTTCATAACAAAGGATTCAATTAATAATGATTTTTTGTTTCAATATCTTAAGACAGAAATGTTTAATAAAGAAGTACTCAAAAATGTTGAGGGAGGTGTAAGAGATTATCTTTTTTATGAAAATTTCGCAAGAATTACACTTAATATACCTTCCATTGAAGAGCAAAGTAAAATTGCTAATTTCCTTTTTACTTTGGATATCAAGATTGACACAGAAACGGGTTATTTACAAAAATTAGAAGAACAAAAAAAATACTTAGTTCAAAACTTATTTGTTTGATTTTATCATTTTAAATGAACATATTTTGTAGCAAATATTTTTTTTGTTTCTCAAGTTGCACTAAAATTTGTTTTTCAGTTTGGATTTTTTGATCAAAAGCCGAGAGAATATTTGCAATTTTCTTTTGTTCTTTTAAAGGGGGAAATGGTAAAGATATTTCTGAAAAATAGCTATAACTTATCATTTTCCCATCTCTAATACCTTCAAGTTTTTTATTGAGTAATTTGATATATGTTGGAGTTTTTAAATAATACTTATAAAATAACTTTTCAATTTCAAGACTATTTCTAAGAATAATATATGCAGGACTACAAATTCCTTTGTAATTTGAGTATTCAATTCCCCCCTGAAAACTTCTTAAACTAATAATGAAATCTCCTTCTTCCACAATTTTATAGTTTTTAACACTTTTGTCGGTTACTGTAATTTGATAATCGATTAAATCTCTAGGAATTGCTCCCTGCTCTTGTGTAATTGCTAATATTGGCAAATCTGAATTGTGGTTTTTATTTGATATACTGACAAATATTTCGCAGCCATTTTTATAATCCCATTTTGGAAAATCATTTCCAATCTTATCTTTAAACTTTTTCTTTTGTAGAAAAACATACTCTTGCAATCCATGTATTTGAGTTGTCAATTCCTCAATTATTTTGTTTTGGGTTTGGATACGCTCGTCGATTAAGGATAAAAAAGAAGCTATTTTTTGTTGTTCAGAAAAAGGAGGAAAAAAAACTTTCATCTCTGAAATCATATCCATTCTAACTGAATCAACAGAATTCTTTGCAGAAAGTTTCAGAACTCTACTGTGAAATTTTTCTGAAAAAACATTAAAGATAAATTTTCCATGGTAATTTTTTTTAAAATTTCTTAAAGCATATACTCTTTGGTGAAAATCAAATTTTCCCTCGATATAATGAAAATTTTTCCCAACACCAACACCATCTCCAGATGTGAGGATAGCTTCTCCATCATACGAAAAGCTGTCAATTCTTTCTACTGTATTTGAACGAACAAAAAATGGGTATTTCCCATTCTCAATTTTGTTCTGAGTATCTTTTTTTCCAGTTTTAATTTCACAAATTTCCCCCAACTTCTTCACTTCCCATTCACCTTGAAACTCAGAAAATCTCAAATTTGGAACATTTGTCAAGACAAATCTTATAAAATTATTTAAAGGATTGAAAATCCTTAATCCGTATTGTTTTCTTTTGAGATTTAATTTCAAAATCAAATAATAATGAACAAAACACTCTCAGAAGTAATCCGTCTGTGGCGAACAGACAAAAAGCAGTATGTAAAAAAATCAAGTTTTTCGGCTTACACACTTTTGATCGAAAACCACTTATTGCCTGTTTTTGGAAACAGAAATAACATTGAAGAGGCAGATGTTCAATCTTTTGTGTTACAAAAAATTGAGTCAGGCTTGAGCCAAAAAACTATCAAGGATATTTTAATTGTATTAAAAATGATTCTGAAATTCGGTGCAAAAAACAAATGGTTGGAATATCACCCTTGGGAAATTCAGTTTCCTACCGAAAGAGAAAAATACAGCATCGAAGTCCTCAACCGTAATGACCAGAAAAAAATAATGAACTATATTCAAGAACATTTTACCTTTCGGAATTTAGGTGTTTACATTTGCCTAAGTGCAGGAATGCGAATTGGTGAAGTCTGTGCTCTTACTTGGGAGGATGTTGATACAGAAAATGGTGTTATTAGTGTCAACAGAACTATTCAACGAATCTATGTAATCGAAGATGGACACAGAAAAACAGAGGTTATTCTTGATACTCCAAAAACTAAAAATTCGATGCGTGAAATCCCAATAAGCAAAGATTTATTGCGAATACTCAAACCATTCAAAAAAATTGTCAATCCTTCGTTTTTTGTATTAACAAATGATGCTAAACCTACTGAACCAAGAACGTACCGCAGTTACTATAAAAACCTGATGCGAGAATTAAACATGCCTGAACTTAAATTTCACGGACTTAGGCACAGTTTTGCAACTAGATGCATCGAAAGCAATTGCGATTACAAAACGGTCAGTGTGCTGCTGGGACATTCCAATATTAGTACAACTTTAAATCTTTATGTCCATCCTAATATGGAGCAGAAAAAGAAAGCCATTGAGCAAATGTTTAAAGCTCTCAGGTAGTTACTAATTATGAGTTGTAAATTGTGAGATAATAACTATTCAATATATTCATTTTCTTTATATTTGTTTAGAGAATACAAAACTCATAATTCACAACTCATAACTTCAAATGCAATCCGAACAATTTTTAGAAGAACAATTCATCACTCAATTACAAAAATTGGGTTATAAATATACTCTCATTGGTGACGAAAAAGGATTATTGGCGAACTTAAAAAGCCAATTAGAAAAACACAATCATATTCAGTTTAGTGATACTGAATTTGAGAAAGTTTTGAATATTCTAAGTAAAGGATCAGTATTCGAAAAGGCTAAAACTCTACGAGAAAAGAAGCATCATATTATTAAGGATAATGGAGATAACCTCTATTTTGAATTCATGAATGTGGAACATTGGTGCCAAAATGAATATCAGGTTACCAATCAGATTACGCAGCAGGGGAAATATGAAAACCGTTATGATGTGACTTTGCTTATCAATGGTTTGCCTTTAGTTCAAATTGAATTAAAGAGAAGGGGGCTGGAAATGAAAGAGGCCTTCAATCAAATCAATCGCTATAAAAAACACAGTTTTGGGGCAGGCAAGGGGTTGTTTCATTTTGTCCAATTGTTCATTATCAGTAATGGTGTCAACACCAAATACTTTAGCAATTTCGGTAATCATAAACAGGAATATCTTCAGACTTTTCATTGGACGGACGAAAACAACAATCCGCTCAATAATATCCTGAACGGTTTCACGGACGCTTTTTTGGAACCTTGTCACATTAGCAAAATGATATGCAAATACATTGTGTTAAATGAAACTGAAAAACAATTGATGGTACTTCGCCCATATCAGTACTATGCAGTGGAAAGCATTATCAAAAAAGTTAAGGAAAATGAGATTCTAAACGGATATAACATAGAGAAAAACGGGTATATCTGGCATACCACCGGTAGCGGAAAAACATTGACAAGTTTTAAAGCCAGCCAGATTCTTTCTAAAATTCCGGCAATTAAAAAAGTTGTTTTTGTTGTTGACAGAAAAGATTTGGATTCTCAGACTAGTAAAGAATATAATAATTTCAGTAAAGATTGTGTAAGCTCTGCTACCAATACAGAAGATCTCATTCGAAAGTTTAATAATCCGAATGAGAGTATTATTGTTACTACTATTCAAAAGCTTAACAATGCAATTTCTGGACGGAATTTATCTAAAATGAAATCCGTTAAAGATGAAAGAATGGTATTTATTTTTGATGAATGCCATCGTTCGCAATTCGGTGATACACATAAAAGCATTGTCAATTATTTCTCCAATATCCAATTGTTTGGTTTTACGGGAACACCAATTTTAGCGGAAAATGCAGACGGGGAAAAAACCACTGCAAGCCTTTTTGGAAAATGCTTGCACAAATATGTAATTACCGATGCTATTCGTGATGAAAATGTATTGAAATTTTCGGTAGAGTACATTCAGACTTTTAAAATGAAGAAGCATATTATTGATTTGAAAGTCGAGCAAATAAACGAAACAGAAGTTTATGAAGCCCCAGAAAGAAAAGAGGCCATTGTTGATTATATTATTCAATACCACGACCAGAAAACCCAAAGTAAAAATTTCTGTGCAATGATGTGTGTACAGGATATTGATGCTGTTATTCAATACTATGAAATATTTAATCGTAAAAAACGCAATGGAGAACACAATCTAAAAATAACTACTATTTTCAGCTATAGTCAAAATGAGGAAGAAATAAAAGAGCAAGTGGCTATTCAGTTGGGAATGGTTGCCGAACCTCAGGTAGAATATGATAATTATATACCGCACCGCAAGGAACTACTTGGAAATTATGTTGAGGATTTTAACGAAATGTTTGGAATGTCTGAGAGCATTAGAGATACCGAAAGTTTTTATAATTACTATAATGCGGTAGCTAAAAAATCGAAACATCCTAAACACGAAACGGATATTCTTCTTGTCGCCAATATGTTTTTAACGGGTTATGATAGCAAGAATCTGAATACTTTATATGTAGATAAAAACTTGAAATATCACGGATTGATTCAGGCTTTTAGCCGTACCAACCGTATTTTGGATAAAAACAAAACTCAGGGAAATATTGTTTGTTTTAGAAATCTGAAAGACAAAACAGACGAAGCAATAACCTTATTCAGTAATAAAGAAGCGATTGATGAAATTATTGTTGAACCATACGAAGCTTATGTGGAGAAATTTAATGGTGCGACTCAAAAATTATTAAAAATTGTACCTCAAGTTGATGCAGTAGATGGTTTGTATACTGAAGAAGATAAACTCGAATTTATTTTGGCATTCCGAGCATTAATACGTTTACACAAAAAAATGAGCCATTTTACTGAATTTACTTGGGATGATCTTGCAATTGAAGAACAGCTTTTTGCCGACTACACAAGTAAATATTTGGATTTAAAAGATAAACTTGGAACAAATCCATCTCCAGATAAAGCTTCTATTCTCAGCGATATTGATTTTGAATTGGAATTAATAAGAAGAGATACCATTAATGTCACTTATATTGTTCAGTTACTGATTAAATTTAAATCAAAAAGCAGTGGAAAAGACAAAGAGACTCTTGAAAAGGAAATTTTCAACTTATTAAATACTGAAGTATCTTTAAGAAGCAAGAGAGAACTAATTGAGAAATTTATTCAAGAAAGTTTACCTCAAATTGATGATACAGATACTATTCCAGATGAATTCGAAAAATTCTGGAATGAAGAACAAGAAAAAGCACTTAAAGATTTGGTCAAAGAAGAAAATCTTTCAGAAGAAAAAACGGAAAGACTAATCGAAAATTATCTTTTTGCAGAACGTGAACCATTGCGAACCGAAATTTTAGATCTCAGAATAGAAGGAAGACCAAGTGTTTTAAAATCCAAAGAAATTGGCGATCGAATTTTAGATAAGATTTTAAGTTTTGTGGAAACTTTTGTTAATGGAATATCTGATAATTAATATCTTATTTCTAATGTCCTAAATCTTATCGTTTTTTGTTCCATTTAGTTTAAAACAATGTTATCATTAGAATTTTCAAATCTTATGACAAAAGTTTTAATGTTTATCCACACAAAATATAAATTGGAAAGCACAGTCCAGAAAGGCAATTAATATGGTTTTAAAAAGTTCTGTTTGATTAAAATATTCAAGCCTGTTAAACTACACCAGTATAATATCAATGCTTACATTGGAACTGAAGAATCAAGAATATTAAAAAATAAAGTCATCTTTACAAAAATTATTGACAAAGATTTAAGACCTATTGGAATACCAATCAAAGCAAGTGATTTTTACAGCAGACCAGCTTTAAAATTTCTACAAGAAAGATTCAAAGTTAATGAAACAAAAAAAGAATAAAATAAAAGTCACATAAAAATGCGATTAGAATGGCTTTCGATGATGGAAAGGCCAAATCTCTTTGACAAATTAGCAGAAAAACTTGAAAACGAAGGAATTCATACAGTCTTCAGAAAAAGTAAAGATGGACAGCTTTACGGTATCACTTATGTAGATCATAAAACGCAATGTGTTTTCAATGGATGTAGCCTTGGTAAAAAGTTTAGTACCTAAGGAGTTTTAGAAAGCTGTGCAACTAAAATTCTTCAGCTTGAAATAAAACACCAGAATGCTAACTCAATTTTATTTGATAATTTTTAAAATTCGCAATCAAAAGAGTGTTTGAAAGCAAATTTAACCGAAATATTGCTAAGTGGAGAAAAGATAATAGATTAGATACCCAAAAATCTTAAACGAAAAAATAAAAAAAGAATAAAGAATCAAATATAAAACATAACGATACTTGTTTTCATTAGCTCGTTCATGTAATAACTAAAAATAATAACAATACTAAAAATTAATTAAATTAATTTCTAGTATTAAAAATGTTTGAATTATTATTATTGTTTCAATAATAAAACGAATAAGAATGCTAAATTTGTTTTAATTAATACATATCAAATGATTGAAATTTTTAGAAGCGAAATTAAAATTGCAGATGAAGTAAAAATTTATCTGACTTCTGGAAAAGAAGTGGTTGTGATTATTTTAGAAATAGGCGAAAAACACATTCTCGTTCAGAATAATGATGGAACCAAATCTAGATTTTTTGAACATTTGATAGGTGGATGGGATCTAATTAAAAGTAACACAGTCACTTTGGTTCAAGATGAAATAATTAAAGTTGAAGAATTAAATGAAACTTTAGTAAAAACAATTATAGAACCGCCAACTATTGAAACCGATTCAGCACTTATTGATATAAATGAAAGCATTAATAAAGATGAAGTCTATATCGAAAATAAAGATCTTTCTGAGATTCATCGAAAGAAACGTAATTTAGGCGTAAAAATTATTGGAAATATCGATTTAAAGCAATTTGAATCTAAATCAAACAAAAAAAAGCAGCCATATTTATCCCCTAATAAAAATATTGAATTAGATCTTCTTACAAAAGAATCACGAACGTTAAGCGAACATATAAATCAACATCACTTAGTTTTTAAATCATTTGATAATTTACATGAATTAAAGGACAAAATTAATGCGGATAATGCAAGAAAAATCATTCCTGCAAATGCAGTTATTAAACGATTTGGTCAAAATTCTCATGGAACTAAATTCGGTTTTTTAACAGACAATGAATTAAATGACTATTACTTCTCATTATCTGATATTTATGATGAAAATTTAAAAAGTGTATTATCAAATATTAATAACAATACAGAAGGAATACAGGTCATTTGCACCTTAAAATCAAATCATAATAGATCAAGAGCAACGTCAATTTATCTTCCAGCCACAATACAAGAATTCTTGGCATTGGCGGATAATTATTATAATAATAAAGAATATATAGAGAGTCAGTATGTTTTAAACTTTATTTTGAATACAATCAATGATTATGAACCTGCTTTAGCTATCAAAAACAAAATACAATTCGAACTAAGAAAAAATAAAATAACTTCAGAAAATGCAGCCTCAATTTTTTTATCAGCTAGAAAAGAACTAAGAAAAGGGAACAATGATTACGCTAAAAAATTATTATTTGAATTAATAGAAACTCCAAATTTTAAATCTGAAACCGCTTTAAAGGAACTTTCTTACGAATTGCAACGTGAAGGAAATCTCGATGAGGCAATAAACCTAGTATTCAAAAATCAACATTTAATTAAAACCTCTGATCCAAATAGTTTATTAGCTTATTTTTATGAGACAAAAAAAGATTATTCTACTGCAATTTCATTTTTAGAAAAGATTAAACCAAAAACTTCGATAGAAAGAATTAGGGTTGATAAACGATTAGCAATTGATTTCTTCCAAATCAATGATTACATTTCATCTGAAGCATATTTAAAGAAAGTTATTGACAAACAACCTAATGATAGTCAAAGTCAAAAACTACTAGATGCTCTAGAAAAAATTAAACTAGAAGGAATTTCAGATGAAATTGAAACAATTTTTAATGAAGCAGAGTTATCTTCTCTATCAGGAGGGAGAAGCCCCCTAATTAAATTTGCATTAGATAATTGTGATTATGCAGGAGTACCTGCATCAAACATAAATGATGAAAAATTTACCAAAACTACAATAGTTGAAATAAGACGACTCATTGAAAAAACTGCAGGTTTACCAAAAGAAAGAGCCCCTTATCTTTTGACTGAGGCTAAATTAATAGAAAAATTAGAACCAGAAAGAGAAGACGAATTTAATTCAGTAATGTCAAAATACTGTTTAGCAATTAGCCAAAATATTGCAAGTGAAAATAGTCCAGTTGATGTAGTTCGTTTCTATCTATTAGAAGCATTTAAGTTAGCACTTTCTTTTCAAAGCATTACCCCTTTCGTTCCTGTTTACCTTTATTCATTTCAATTATCCTCTCCAGAGTCAAATAGAATGAATTCGAAGGGAATAGATGAAACAATTAATGACATTTTTCAAAAAGAACTCAACTTGAATTTTTGGAATGGTTTAATGGATTTGTTTCTGACTAATACTGAAATCTTTTCGCAATTATTAACACGGCTCTTTCAAAATAAGTCTTATAAACAAATTTGCATTACGTTTTTAACTAACTATAATGAGATTAAACAAGTAAGCGATTACAGTAAAGAAAGTTTTTCCGAATTATGGAATGAAGCACTAGATAAAAGAAGAAGAGAAAAAGAGGCGTTTAATTCAACATTCAATTCAATTGGAAAAAATAAATCAATTGATTCTTTCATTGAGGCATTTAATTCTGTAATCAAAGAACTCTCAAATTGGGGTAGTAACCTTGATAAACATCGAATTAATTCAATTAATGATATTTTGAGGAATTTATTTGAATTTAATATCCAAACTGCATTTGAAGATAGAGAAAGGTATTATAATATTGGGAGTAGTCATATTAGCAGTATATTATTAGAAATAGAAACAAGACCTACCGAGTTTTCATTTAATATACTGCGTCATCAACTTGAAAATCTGAGTAATATTCTTGAGAATGAATTCAAATTAGTTACGCAAACTAGTAAACCAATCATTAATATGAATATTTTAGGAGAATCAATTATACTTGATAACAATGTTGTCACGACATCTTTTAATATATCAAATAAAAAAGGTTGTGCACCTATATCTTGGTTTATTTTAGATATAAATAATTCAGAAGGTATTGATTTCTATAAAGAAAACAATGAAAACAATCAAAGTTTAAAAGGAGGAGAATTCAAAACTTTAAAATTGAGAATTCATGTTTCTAATGAAATTAAAGAACAGGGAGCTTTTAACTTAAATGTTAAATTTGACTACAAAATACGAGGAAACGAAGAAATTATATCAATAAATGAAAACTTAGCCGTTCGTTTATATTCAGAAGATGAATTTGATGAAATATCAAATCCTTTTCTAGCTTCAGCAGATAGTGGTCCGGTTCAAGATGAAAAAATGTTTTATGGCAGAAACGAGTTTATTGATAACATAAAAAACTCAGTTTTAGGTGCTTCATCAAAATGTATAATTATTTATGGGCAAAAAAGGTCAGGCAAATCTTCTGTGCTTTTTCATTTAAAAAGACAATTAAATCATTCAAGTAAGGCTTTTTGCATTTCTTTTTCTTTGGGCGAAATAGTAGATGATTTATCTGCTCAAACATTTTATTATAAAATACTCTCCGAAATTGAAGATTCGCTTGATTCGTTACCCTCTGAACATCTTAAAATCCCATCATTTAAATCACCATCATTATTAGAGCTAAAGGAAGCCCCTTCTCTAATTTTTAATGATTATATGAAAAAATTTCAAAAAGAATGTGCAGTAACTCCTGGTTGGGAAAATAAAAGTTTTGTTTTATTAATAGATGAGTTTACTTATATATATACAGCAATTCAGAAAAAATTCCTTTCAGAACAATTCATGAAAACATGGAAGAGTTTTGTTGAAAAAAGTTTTTTTAATTCTATTTTAATTGGACAAGATATAATGCCAAAATTTAAAATGGCATATCAAAATGAATTTGGAATTGCTGAAGACAAAAGGCTATCTTATCTGTCTAAAAAAGATGCTATTAAATTAATTGAAGAACCTATATGGGATAAAAAAAGAAATAGAAGTAGATTCATTGGTACGGCAACTGATTTAATCCTTGATTATACTTCATCAAATCCTTATTACATTCAAATTTTTTGTGCTAGGTTGGTAGAATATATGAATTCTCAAAAAGCAATTAGCGTAACGGAAGCAGATGTTTACGAAGTAGCACAGACTTTTATCAAGGGCGAACAATCATTAAGTATTGATAAATTTGATAATTTAATAACTGCTGGTGATGCAGATATTGAGGTATTTGAAACAAGAGATATTTTAAAAACCTTAAGAGAAATTGCTTTTGCCTCTAAGAATCTCGATAGCTGTTCTAGAGAGTCAATTAATTTAGAAGATAAGAACAAAGAAGATCAAATTCTTTCAGATTTAAGAACTAGAGAAGTTATTTCATGTCCTCAAACAGATTATTTCAAAATAAAAGTTCGCTTATTTAAAGAATGGTTACTAAATAATTAACAAGAATGGTTTTAAAAAATCCTTTTTCTGCATATGGTGGAATTGTATCAAGTGATCGGTTCATCGGTCGCGAATCAGAACTAAATCAAATTGAAAGAAGAGTTTTAGGTGAGTCTTTTGGTAATCTAGCAATCATGGGGCTACCTAGAATTGGTAAATCTAGCTTAGCTTGGAATTCTATAATTGAAAAGAAAGGAGTATTAATCAAAAATAATATAATTCCAATTTGGATTCCGTTGGGAGAATTTTCAAATATTTATGAACTATTAGACGAAGTGCTTAATATTATTTGCGAAATAGTGGATCATTACAAAATAAAAACACTTCCAAATCTTTTAGATCTAAGAAATGATTATGTTAATGCAACTACAAATCTTGAAAAAAGACGTTATGTAAAAAAAATTTTTCGATATATTAAAGATAACAAATGTAGGTTAGTAATAATTATAGATGAGTTTGATAATGCTGAAAACATTTTTAATCTCCAAGATTTCCAGTTTCTAAGAGAAATATCGTATAATTTGGAAACCAAAATTGCTATTATTACTATATCTAGAAAAACTGTACAAGAATTAGAACCTGATAATGGATCACTGTCAAATTTTTATCAAATCTTTGATGAATTAAGATTAAAACTATTTTCTGATGAAGATATAATTTATTATTGGCAAAGAATTAGAGAATCAGGTATTTCAGTTTCTGACGCTTACATAAAAAACACTTCAATATATTCTGGAAAACATCCATATCTACTAGATTTAATTAATTATAATATATTTAATGAAATTGAACAGACCAATATAAATCTTGACGATGTCTTTAATCTTACTTTAGATAATTTAAAACTGAAACTTTATAATGAATATGAATCCATAATAAAGTTGATGGAAAGAGAAAATTTAGACAACAAATTAGTCCAGATAATTATTGGTCCTGTTTATGACATTTGTCAAAGAGATGTCGAAAAATTATTAAAATATAGTTTAATTGAAAATATTCCAGATCTAAAATATTGTTGTTTTTCATTATTTTTCAATGATTATTTAGCGCTTAAGTCAAAGGAAATAGACGTCTGGCCTTTATTTAGCCATTTTGAAGTTGAAATGAGATCAATTATTAAAATATTTTTACTTGAAAAATTCGGAAATGATTGGAGTTTAAAATATCCTCAAAAAGCAATGATTTCAGAATTAATGCAGAATAAAGATGTTAATATTAGATCATTTAAAGAGAAGGCATCTGTAGATTTGATTGATTATACTTATCCTAAACATTTTTATGATTATATAATATCAAGTAATTGGGATTGGTTTAAACCCATCTTAAATAGAGACAAGGGATATTGGAAACCAAGATTTGATTTATTAACTAAAATCAGAAATCCATTAGCTCACAATAATAAAAGTTTTTTATCAATTGAAGAAAGTTCTTTGGCATCAATTTATTGTAAGGAAATTACTGAATTAATCAAGAACTGGAAAGAACAGAATTAATATGATATAAGATTTTATTAGTTCGACCAATGCAAAAAAAAACTCATACCGAATATCAAATATTGTTTTATAAAAAAAATCATCATTTAAAATCGTAAAGAAATATATTGATATGAGTGCAGTACTTACCAGTTTTCTTCATTCTCAGGATAATTTTGAAAATCAAATATTTGATATTACCTCTAATTTTATCAAATCACAAGAACGAATAACCAAATAAAAATTGTCACTAAACTAGTTAGATTTTTCAAGATTTCCTAATACTAAGAATAATTTTTTATAACATATGCCTATTAGCGGGAACAGAACTATAACCAGAGGAAACCACAAAACTTTATTTCAAAGAAAGTCTCTTCAAATCCTGCAAAAAATGGTTCGAAAACAGGTTCGTAAGGACCACCAACAATCACAAACCTTCAAAATCATTAGGTTTTGGAGTTTTTTTTTTGGTTCGGAAAAAAACATCAATTTGGCTGATATTTTTTAACTCCCTATTTATTGTGGTTTATGATTCGAACTCTCTAAGGTCTGAAGGCATGTGGTTATAAAAAAATATTTCTATAATAACCCGTTGGGTGTAATTAAATTGTTTGATTTTTAATATTGTTTATTGGTCTATCAAATATGAATTTATTGATATACTGAACCAATGTTAATGCCGTGATTTTGGCTAAAATTCTTGTTTTAAAACC